>JAESFJ010000048.1_pt1 | contig 206177 bp, 188 predicted proteins | sample 9266161 | NCBI WGS metagenome assembly JAESFJ01 (sample SAMN14506165, study PRJNA617096) | algae metagenome | isolation source: Calothrix sp. FI2-JRJ7 and co-occurring heterotrophs from granitic desert soil | place: USA: Red Pass Lake area, Fort Irwin, California | collected 2000-06-01 | reverse complement strand
GTATCAACGTAAATATCGTCGTCTAAGTGCTCGATGGGAACGCCAAAAAGTATATTTTGATTCCTTTCTTGACCTTGCAACTATCCACATGTGGGTTCAAAAGATTTTATTAGTGGGATAGATTCATGTAACGTCTCTACAATAAAATTAATAGGCGCCTTCTTTTTCTAATGGTTGTGGTTGTAATTCTGTAGCTTCGTCGGTGCGTGTTGCATACATTTCTTTTTCTTGCTTTAAGACACCAACTAAATGCACTATGGCAAATACGAGAGCAAAGACTGAAACAATATAACTGTGTATTGTATATAAGTGCTGTACGGTTACGCTATCGGTTGCGCCCCCACCAGTTAAGATATCACGTAGCAAATGACCAACGAAGGGTATTGATTCAATAGTGCCAAGTTCAATACTAAAGCGCCAGTAACCATCTTGAGTCCAACCCAAAATTATCGCAGTCCAATCAAGTCCAATTGCAGCTAAAGTCAAAAATATTCCGCTGACCCAAGCAATTAACCAACTCTTGCGGAATTGTCTGCTTAAAAACATTACTACGATTTGTACCAAACTCACAACTATCATTCCGTTGCCAGCGATACTGTGCGCTTTATGGAACAACCATCCATACCCTACTTCAGTATTTATTTTAGAAAGCGAAGTATATGCAGCACCTGCTCCAGGCTCATAGTAGAAAGATAACAAAATCCCTGTACTGGCGCCGATAAAAAACAAAGTCAGAAGTACTACAGATAGTATAGTGCTTACTCGCCGTAAAGTCTTGTCGAATTGGTTAGTCAGCATCGCATTTCAAGATAATATGTATACTTTTATTACATTTTAACTAAGAAATGTTAAGATTTCCCAGATTTTAAATCAAAAAGTAGACAAGTTCGACAAAAACGACAACAGATATGATGGCGCCACTTTCTCAATATCCTGGTACGATAATTATGGGTAACATCATACTGCTTAGAATTATGGAGTTCCAAATTGTACTGACTAGTACAATGTCCGATTAATAAAAATAACAGTGCAAATGTGTAGTGACTTACGCAAAGAAACCTGGTTTCTACGCAAAATCGTCATTTTATTACATGCTATCAACGTAGAAACGAGGTTTCTAGGTTTTCATGCGTAAGTTATGTGTGTATTTAGCTACACAAATAGTGAGACAGGAAACTCAAAAGGTAGACTTTCGTCTAAGTTAATAAGGGTGAGATTGTACTTGTTTTGAGCAACAAATGGTATTAAATAGCGATTAAAGTATATACAGTAAATAAAATTTAAATGAATTGATTTGCAAATGTAATTTATATACCAGAAAGTCGCGGATATAATACAGATGATAAAAAAGATGAAGTATCGTTGAAGATTTAAGACTTTTGCTGTTATAGCTCCTAGGTTAGGAAGTTATGATTTGTAGAGGTAACAATATAAGCTACGATATTTAACTTTAAACAATAAAATTGCTAGTCTATATAAACGGTCTTCTGAGTGAGTGAAAATTGCTATGTCTTACGCATCGTTTCTGAAAAATATGCCAGAAATACTAAGTCAGCCAACTGGAATTGCTGCGTTAGCATCGCTTGGTATTCACGGTGCTATTGCATTTATACTGCCGTTAATGCCAGTTGAGTCTGCTAAAAGTAGCAAGCAAGCAACTACACCGACAAAGCCAATTGGTTTGTCGGAATTGAGCAGCAGTGAGCAAAGTCGCATTCCTCAAAAATTGCCAAATCAACCTGGTGTTCAATCACAACTGCCACCATTACCCAGTCAAATATCAGGACTTCCTGCACAGCAGCAAATTCCTTTAAACCTTAATGGCGCCCCAACAGGTTTACCTCCTTCACCTCCTCTAGGTTCAAGTAGTTCAATAGTACCTCCAGGTGGTTCTAATAGTTCGGCGTTTACACCTTTAGAAAGAGCTTCTGGGTTGAACATTGCAGGATTACCAAGGGGAGGAAATTCTGTACAGAGATTTCGTAATGACTTGTTTAAGACAGACACTTCAAGATTTAGCTCAACACCAACGATGAGTTCTAGAGTTACGCCAGAACTTTCATTGGGAAGAAATAATAATGCAGCAAGTCGGAATTATAACATTGGTGCTGGATACTCTGGGCAACAACTTCAAGCATCGCGTCCGTCTGGATTAAGCGAGTTACCTTCCGAGGCGCCAACAAATCTACCTGTATATCCACCAGCATTGCCTCCGACAGATATGGCATCTCCACCAATGGGTAACACAGGTAATTACGGCAATAATTACGGAAACGTAAGTGCAGCACAACCAGGAAACGAGCGAGTAGAACCAACAAGTGGGCAGTATATTGCCCCAATCGACCAAAATCAGACTGTAGGCAATCAGAAGTTTAATTTGGCGGCAGGTACAACCTTACCAACTTATCAGCCACAACCTGGTGGTCCATTAGATAATTTAAATAGACCGACTAACACACCTGGAACAAGTGTGGCGCCAACAGGTAGTGCAACACAGCAAAATACCGATGACAAGCTTTCTGACGCGAGAATATTTGGGGATTTCAAAAAAGAATTTCCACAAGGAGAATTGCGGGCGCCTGTAAATTTGACAATGGACTCAGCGAAGCTTGATAGCAACGTGAAAGTTTCGTTGGTAATGGATGGAGAAAATAAAATTGCTGATTTGAAGCTATTAGGTGATGCAGCAAAACTGCCATTTCCTAAACAACAAGCAATTCGCGAACGCTTACAGCAGTATTTCAAAGAAAATCCAACTTCTACAAGAGGCAAGGGTGCGCTATTTAGTTTTGTAGTTTCGCCGCTGTCGGTAAATTCAACTCAACCGAATAATAATGCACTGCAAAATAATCAAACCCCACTTGCGGCGCCTCAAGCAACAACCAATAACATCTTCAACCGTTTATCGGGTACGCAACCAAATGGCAATCAAGCAGTTACGGCGCCCGCAGTTAATAACCCAACAGTAAATACTTCAACTAATAGTTCAACAAACAATATAAATAGAACCACTAATTCAACCCAACTACCAGTATTACCTCCATCACTACCTGGGCCTCTAAAACCCGTAGGTGGAACACTCCCACAAGGACAACAAACAGTTTTACCGAAGTTGCCTTTACAAAAACCAGCTTCTACAACTGATTTACCTCAAACACTGCGTAATGTTCAACTAGCACCCCAAGTGGCGCCGAGTATAGCAGCTCGTGAAACGCAAACTGGTAATACAACAACATCTCAACCATCAAGAAATGCTTTAGTTACTAAATTACGTAACACTCAATCATCCTCAGATGAAAGTAAAATGTCTGTTATTGAGAAATTACGTAAAGTTAAACAAGAGCGTGAAAACGCAAACCGAGAAAATGCTAATCAGTAACTAAAATAGATTTGGCATTTAAAACTAAATAAAAGACGTGCATTTGATGTGCGCGTCTTTTATAAAAATTAAAGGTTGAATATTACCATCCTTGTTCGGCTTTTTGAAAAACATAAGCAGCGACTTCCAGAATTTCTTCCTCGTTCAACTTATTTTTGAAAGCAGGCATGGCGCCTTTGCCGTTCTTGAGTTGGTATATAATTGCCTGTATGGCATCAGTATTATAATTATCTAAGTACTGAGATAAAGCTTCTTTGTGTAAAGTCTTATTGGCTATCAATATATTGCCACCACCAAGGTGACAAGAAGAACAATTATTTGTAAAAATTCTATCTCCGTTAGATTCGGCAAATACTGGGTTTGTCCATGCAAAAGAAAGCAGTATTATTACTACTGCCAATAGTAGTTTATGAATAAGTTTCAATTATCAATCTCCCTATCAACTAGCATATAACTATAAATCAAGCACGATTATAACTATTCTAAAGTTGCAGCAAAGCTTTGCGGGAGTCGCATCAAACATTTTCGAGTAAATTTAAGCGTTTTTAATCACTACTAAGTATATTTACACGGTATAAAAGTTTAAGGTGGTGAGTTTGTCTTGCATATAACTAGACAAACTCACCACCTTGATTTTAGAGTACTCGATATCAAATTTATCGAGTTATTTGTCAAAAATACATGTGCCAAACGGCGCCGTTTTTTACTAGATTATTATCCTTCAACGGTAATTTTACCAACCATGCCAGCACCACGGTGAGGTTCACAGTAAAAAGTATAATCACCAGCAGGAGCATCTGCGGGGAAAGTTGTTTCAGTTGACTGACCAGGGTTCATCATTAGTTGTTTGTGAGATAATCCTTTTGCAAAATCAGCGCTTTTCGCAGCATTTTTGCTCGCATCAAACACAACGTTGTGGGGAGGCACTTTATTATTAACCCATTTAATGGTGTCACCAGGTTTGATTGTCACCTTGGCTGGCTCAAACGCTAGCATACCTTTATCGCTACCTAACTTAATCGTAACGGTCTCAGCTGAGGCGCCAGGTGCAAAAACAACAAAGCTGCTTACAACCAAAAATAATGTTACTGTTACCAAGCTAAAGCGTCGCAGAATTGCTGCTATAGACTTCATGGCTATCTCCTGAAAAATTACTTTATTCTTAATGTTCTTTCATTTTACGACGAAATACGACAGCTTGTCATATTTAATTTTTTGAGTTTTATATTACTAATCAGTATAACTAATCTATTAAATTATAAGTTATACTTATAAACCGGGTTTCTACCCATAATCGTTGTTTCTATTGCAATATCTATAAAGAAACCCAGTTTCTGGTTTCTACAAAAAAGCAGAGGCACCTTCGGAAGAAATATCTTCTTATCCTCTGCTGTATAAAGTTATATGTTATAAAAATGACCAAGGCAAAATTAGTAATAAATTTTACCGCCACCCCACTGAGAACCAACAATCTTGGGTTGTAGAAGGATATATCCAGCAATAGCTTCTAGGTCTTTGTCGGTAAGGTTCCGCATTTCAGTAAAGATATCAGCGCTCTTGGTGCTAGGGTGTAATTCAGAAATTTCTTCCTCACCATCGTATGTAGTAGGATTCTTCATATAATCCACCAAGCCACTAATACTATTGCGGTTAGGTGTGGCGCCTGCCAAAGCTTCTGGTTCTAAACCAACGTTCTGGTTAGTTTTAGTAACACCACCAGCATGACATTGGGCACAAGCATACTGAAATAAACGTTTGCCTTCTTTTATTTGTTTAAGACTGAGAACTGTGGTATCTCCCGCATCGTTAGCAGCTACGGTACGAACTTCTTTAGATAGTTCCACCGCATTAGCACTGCCGATAACAAATTGGAACGTTAGCAACACAGTTGCCAATAATATGCCAATAAATCTTTTTAACATCTTTCCCCTTAAAGATTTCGACGCTCAACACAGCTAGGTAATATGTCGCGCTCAATCTCAATTGAGCCACTGTTATACAAATATCATGAAGAGAGCGCAAATGGTCGCCAAAACTACAAAAGTGCTGAGTAGAGACGTGATTAATCACGTCTCTACCCTTTGCCACCTGTAAATGTCACACCTTGGATGAAGTAGCGGTTGAAGAAGGCATAAATACACAGTGCGGGTAAAGTAAATACCATTGATGCTGCCATGATATAGTTCCAGTAGCTGATGTATTGACCTTTAAAGGTATTTAGACCTAGAGGCAATGTAAACATTTCTGGGTTAAATAGAATCACTACGGGTAGTAAAAAATTATTCCAGCTACCCATAAATACAAATATCGTCTGTGCTGCGAGTGCGGGTTTGGCGAGTGGTAATACTATTCTCCGAAAAATACCAAATTGAGTTAACCCATCAAGGGCGCCTGCTTCTTCAAGTTCTTTAGGAAAATTAACAAAAAACTGCCGCATCATAAAGATGAATGTGGCATTAACCATACTTGGGACTATCATACCTTGATAGGAATTTAGCCAACCAACAGCTTTTAATATCAAAAAAGTCGGGATAAGCGTTATTTGTAGGGGTACCGCTAGTACTGCCAGAATCAGCAAAAACCAAAATTGTTTACCCGCAAAGTTTAGTCTTGCTAAGGCATAACCCGCCATTGTGTTGAAAAGCAAGTTTAAGACTGTAACGCTGAATGCTATAAATATACTGTTAAATAACCAACGAAAGAATAAAGGCTGCTGGAAGAATATTTGCTTATAATTATCTAGGGTAAAGTTCTTGGGTAAAAAATTAGCTTCACCGCTGCTAATTTCAGCTAGCGTTTTAAATGAAGCAGAAAGTGCCCATAAAAAAGGTATCAGCGTAATAACTGCATAAACTATCAGCAGTACATATAACAATATTTTCCAGATTGAGATTTTTTGATTATCCATTGCTTGTAGGGTGCGTGAAAGCAGTTTATTATTTCATTTTGTTGCAGATTGTAATAGCTTTCACGCACCCTACGCTTTTTCTCCAAAGAAGCGACGTTGAATCAATGTAGCAACAATAATAACGATAGCAAGTAAAAATGCGATAGCGGCGCCGTAACCCATTTGTAAGTAACGAAACACAGATTGGTATATAAGTAATACAACGGTAAGTGTAGCGTTGTTGGGTCCTCCGGTACCATTAGAGAAAATATAAGATTGGTCGAATAATTGAAATGTACCAATAATTCCCATTGATAATACGAAAAATGTTACTGGACGCAGAATGGGAACTGTAATATTTATAAATTTTTGCCAACCGTTGGCGCCATCGAGTTCGGCGGCTTCGTATAGTGACTGTGGGATATCTTGTAACGCTGCCAAATAAATTACCATGAAGAACGGCGCCGTTGACCAGATATTCATTAACATAATACCTTTGAGTGCAACAGCAGGGTCTCCTAACCAGTTATAAGTAGGCAGTCCAAGAAATGCCAGAACATTATTTAAGAGTCCGTTGCTGTTGTATATCCACATGAAAATCAACGTCAGCACCGCAGAAGAAGTTACAGTCGGTAAAAAATAAAGAATTCGCCACCAATTTTTACCGTGAATACCCGAATTAAGTGTTACCGCCAAAATCAAAGCTAAAATAGTTTGTAATGGCACAACAATGATTACATACTCAAATGTATTTCGCAGTGCTATCCATACTCTTTCATCGGTACCCAAATTCACGAAATTCTCTAAACCAGTAAACCGATACTCAATACCTCCCAATAGTCGAACCTTATGCAGCGACAGGTACACAGCAAAAAGAATAGGTAATACAACGAAAACCCCTAACACAAGAATAGTCGGCGCCATAAATATATAGCTCGCCAAATTTTCTGAAAGGTACCAGCCAGCTAAAGTACGCTGTTTTCTTAATTGAACCACTAAATAACCTCCGGTCTATCACACATCATTGATAATCTAATTAACGATGATGCATGATTATATATTTTACTGCTTTAGATAGATGTATTAATAAATATTTTTTATATTAACGAGAAATGATGCTTTTAACTCCAAATAACAGGTTAAGCAAAATAAAAGTCAATTTAATCAAAAGATAATTCATTTACCTCGTTACAGTATTAAACTGTACAAGGTTTTTTTATACTCCAAGAATATACTAATGGTGTGTAATATTAAGAACACGAAGTTTTGCATTTTCTATGGATTCTACCGAATTAAAAAACTCAGAGTCAGCAGATATACCCGAACTAACGGCGAAATAAATGTCAAGTTAATCGAAAGATTGCTAATTGCTATCGCCCCTCATGATTCTATAGGCTGTGGTTATAAACACGTGTTCGTGAATTAATTTTTTATACCATGCCATCACATTTGCTCTCCAAATCCTTTCTGCACCTTAGCGTTCTTGGGCTTTGTCTAACTGTTGGAGCAAGAGTACAACCAGCAACAGCAGCTTCATTAAGTGTAGTAGCCGATGGTCTTAATAATGTTCGAGGTTTAAACTTTGCTCCAGATGGTAGTTTATATATTACCGAGTCAGGTGTTGGAGGTGATGGACGATGTATTCCAGGCCCTTCTTTAGAGGGTTTGTTATCATGTGCTGGTACAAGCGGCGCCGTTACTCGTGTAAAAGATGGTAAAATTGAGCAAGTACTTACAGGATTACCATCAATTGCGTTAAGACCGACTGGTGATACAGGTACGGGCCCACAAGATATTCAATTTGATGAAAAAGGAAATGCTTATCTTTTGATTGGGTATGCTGGTCATCCAACTATTCGCGATTTCGGTGAAAACTCACCCAGTTGGGGACAACTCTATAAAGTAGACTTTAATAGTGGTTCCCTCACAAGCATTGCCAACTTTGGAAAATATGAGTTGGCAAACAATGTGGATGGGGAAGAGGTGCTTGATGTTAGTGGTGAAATTGCTAGCAACCCCTATGCTTTTACAATTAAAGATAATACAGCTTATGTTGTTGATGCGGCGGCAAACAACATTTTCAGTGTGGGACTCGATGGAAGTAACTTGAAGTCTTTTGTAGTAGCTCCTACGCAAACAATAACGAATCCTGTTTTTCCTACTCCTGCACCAGGACAGGTACTACCCCCAGATGCACCACCACCAGGTCAAATTCCCGATGTACTACAAATTGAATCAGTTCCTACAGGTGTTGTTGTAGGTCCTGATGGTGCATTGTATGTTAGTGAATTTACAGGTTTTCCTTTCCCTGAAGGTAAAGCGCGTATTTTTAGAGTAGGTTTAGATGGCGCCACAACTGTATATGCTGATGGTTTTACACAGCTAACAGATTTAGAATTTGATAAACAAGGCAATTTATATGCTTTACAATATGGCAATGCACCACAATGGGAAGGTATCAGTGATGCTTCAGTAATTCAAATTGCTCCAGATGGCGCCCGAACTGTGTTAGCTAGTGGTAATGGATTAGAGTCAGCAACTGCACTTACCGTTGGTCCCGATGGTGCGATTTATATTGCCAATAAAGGTGATAGAGCTTCACTTGGTCAAGTTTTACGGATTGAATCGAAAGCAAAAGTCAACGAACCAAGTACAATAATAGGTGCCGGAGTCGTATTAAGTGCTTTCGGATTAAGTTCGTTTTACAAGCGTAAACAGATAATAGAAAGCGCAGTAAAATAAAGAGTTATCACCTCTAAGCCTGAAACTTTAATGCCTTCTCGCTTTCCTGGCATGGACCCATACCTCGAATCTGGTTTGTGGCAAGATGTACATAACGCACTTGCCAGCAAACTTCGCGCACTTCTTGTCCCCCAGTTACGTCCTAAATATGCTGCGCGGTTAGAGGTATACGTCGTTGAGGAAACATCTACAGAAAGTGAAATTGGTATTTTGTACCCTGATGTAGAAGTTTTGCAGTTACGAAATCGCGACAAAATAAAATTAAGTCCATCATCTAATATTGCTACAACTCCGGCGCCGCTGACTCTACCAGTAATTCAACCGATTCAAGTACGAATACCTAACATTGAAATTAGAGACGTAGCAAGTAATACTGTCGTAAGTTGTATTGAAATACTTTCACCCGTAAACAAGCGAGAACCAAATTTAAGCGAGTACCGCAAAAAACGTCAACGCTTATATAATGCGAATGTTCACTTAATCGAAATAGATTTGGTGCGTAGGGGAACTCGTCCCTTCAACCATCCCCGTATTCCAGATGTAAGTTACTTAATAACGCTTACTCGTAGTGGTTCAGGAGTTATTGAATTGTGGCCTTTGAAGTTACAAGATACACTTCCAATAATTCCTGTTCCTTTAAAAGAACCAGACGCTGATGCAGTTTTAGATATACAAAATGCTCTCAGTACAATTTATGACGAAGCTGGGTATGATTTATCTATAGATTATCATCAACTACCGCCTCCACCTACATTGAGTCAAGCTGATAAGGGAGCATCCACTTTTGGCAGATAGGCTTTTTTAGACCAACCATATAGTAAGGTTTCTGGTGCCGAATAATTATGTTCCTTCCGAAAGTGGATGCTCCCAGCCGATAAAGAGTGGATTGAAGCAAGGTTAACGAATTACTAGTACTTCATGTGTTTAAAAGAATATCAAAGCTTACGATTGTTTTAAATAAGATTTAATAATATTAACGGCTTCTATTAGACCATTTTCTGACCGTATTTTTTCTCCTAAATATCCTGCGTTGTCTCGTAATTGTTCATTACTAATAGCAATATTAATAGCTTCTGCTAATTTGTCTGCATCAAGTTCTTTTTTTGGAATCGATTTTGGGCTAACTCCTAATTGAGCTAATCGTTCTCCCCAAGCAGGTTGGTCAGCAAAGAAAGGAACAATTACATTGGGAATACCTGCTCTTAATCCATACGCTGTTGTTCCTGAACCACCATGATGGACTACAGCTTTCATTTTAGGAAATAACCATTCAAAAGGCACATAATCCACAATATGTACATTATCATGTAATTCAGTTTGTCCTAAACCAGCCCAACCAGATAATAAAACTGCTCTTTGTTTAGTTTTTTCCAGCGCTGACAACACGATATTTGTTAAATCTTTAGGGTCACGGGTAGTCATGCTTCCAAAACCAATAAAAATTGGAGTTGAACCATTATTAATAAAATTTACTAATTTTTCAGGTGGTTGATAGTTTTCATCTTCATTTAAAAACCAATAGCCTGTTATATGTTGCGAAGCTCCCCAATCAACAGGTTTGGGAATTACATAAGAACTAAAGGAGTATAATACTGGTAAAGGAGATAGTTGTTTGGGTGGATTTTTACGATACCTGGCGCCGAGAAACGGTAAAGGAGGTACACCAAGTACTTGGGTGCGAAAGTCATTAATAATTTTACTTTTATCACGCCACGATAAAAACTCAATTAAAAAATAACTTAAATAATTAAGTGAAGCTTTAAATGAGTTTCTTTCAGACAAACCAAATTTCAGAAAAGGAAAAGATCAAGTTGGAGTAACTGGCATATAAGAAGCTAAAAAACCTGGTACATTTAAAGCTTCTGCTATGTTGTAACCCCACGTAGCTAATAATGGAAAAATAATTGCGTTACTCCCAAGGCTTGCAGACCATGCATCTCTTAATTGTTGCTGAAAAACTTCATCGCTAATCGGATTAAAACCGCCTTTACCCTCAAGTAGATTATACCCCGCTTCAGAACGCAGAAGCTCTTTGTAATCTCCTGCAATAGGAGCATATTCTATACCCTGTTGTCTTACAAAGTCTTCAAAAATTGGGTGAGTAGCAATTTTTACTGAAAATCCTGCTTGTTCTAGAGCCTGAGCTAAAGCACAGAATGGATTGATGTCTCCCCTAGAACCAACTGATAATATAGTTATCTTTAGTTTTTTTGGCATTTTTAAACTATTTTTAAGTTACTACGAATCAATTATAAAGCGTAATTCGATGTCACAAATGTTGCTCTTCTCTATGCACTCTGTGTCTCTGTGGTAAAAATTAATACTACATAGGCAGGATGCCTGTGCTACAACGTATCAAAAGGATGCCTGTGCTACAACGTATCAAAAAGTACTAGTTAATCGAGTGCTTGAATAAGCTTATTAGCTTGAGTTTGTGCGCGTTGCATTGCTTGAGGTAAAGGTTGCTCACCTAATAACGCACTAACAAATTGATTATCAAAATTATTCATAATAGCAGCAGGATATTTACCTACTTGCCAAGGTATACCGTAATTTACACCTGCCACTAATGAAGACCGTAAGCTATCTTGGTCATACCCTAAATTAGTAGCTACAGATTTACGAGTTGGTAAAGCAAAACCTGTACCCGTCCATTTTTGCATTCCTTCTTTTCCTGTTAGATATTTAATTAACTCCCAAGCTTCGGGTTTATGTTTGCTTTGTTTATTCATGACATAGGCAACAGTAAACAACATTGTACTGCGTTGACCGTTGATAGTGGGTATTTCTGCTGTGGCAAAGTCTAGTTTAGGATATGTTTCTCTCAAATAAGGAATTGCCCAGTTACCTTCAATAACCATTGCAGCTTTACCTTGACCGAACATTTCGCTGCCTGAATTTGTGCCAACATCCGATTTTTGAGCAGATGAACGTTCGTTTCGATACTGGTCAACAACTGATTGTAAACCCTGTAAACGAGCTTGTTCTGCAAATGCCGCGCGACTTTCACGGTCAACAACTTGACCACCGTAAGCTTTGATTTGATAAACTTGTCGAGCTAATTCTGCATTCTCACCAAAGCCGTATTGGTCAATTCTACCGTCTTTATTTGTATCAATAGTTAGTTTTTTTGCGTATGCGCGTAGTTCTTCCCAAGTTTGAGGAGGATTTTCTAGACCAGCATTGGCAAAGGCTTGTTTGTTATAGAACAGTGCTAACGTAGAGTAATCTTTCGGCAAACCATAAATAGTAGCTTTATATTTAAACGTATCAAGTAAAGTTGGTTCAAAGTCTGTTAACTCAAATTCAGGTTTAATATAACCATCAAGAGGTTCTAGCACATTTTGACTCATTAAAAAAGGCGCCTCAAGTGCATCAAGATAAAAGACATCAGGAGCAGCATCACCAACCAAACGGGTTTTCATCACATCCATATACTGGTCTGCAATTTGCTCGTATTTGACTTTAATTGTCGGATGCTGTGCTTCAAAGTCGCGCAACACACCTGTTAACAGCTTTTGTTCAGCAGGAGAAGCTCCCCAACCACTAAGTTTTACAGTAGTCGCAACAGGTGCGTTCTGTGCTGTGAGTGTCGGTAAACTTTGACACCCTACCATGCTAATTGCGATTGCAACTACTAATCCTAAAAAGTTGAACACAGTTTTTCTCATTCTAGTCGGACACAAGACTATCCCTATATTTATCTCTTAACCTACATATAACGTTAACGAAGCTAGATAAATAACTTGAAAGTGTAAAATTTTATTGAGAACTAAAAGATTTTGTACAAACTAATGTATGTGTCATTTTTTTATCAATAGTAAATTTGTAACACTAACAGTAAGCTTACGCACATAAGCTTATGGTAGCTATAGACTTTTAGTAAGAGCTACAAGTCGAGAACAGATTAAGATATATTCACTAAGTATGAAGAATTATTTAACAATATAAGTTAATATTACAATAACTTGGCACTCTGCGTGGCTAGCTAACAAAACGAAGCGATTCGTGGGGAAACGAAGTAATCCGGAATACCTCAGCTACACACCTACTACGTTTGTCAAACCAAACTTTACCCAGAAATGGTATTGGGAGCAATCCCGTAGTAAAGCGTATTTATTAACTACGCTTTACGATAAATTACTACGTTTTATTGTTATTAGATGCTACGACAATAAAACGAAATTTTCCGCTACTCCAAAATAATATCCAAGCACCACCGACCAATACCCCCATGAACTCCATTCAGCTCGAAATCCCTGCTTTGGACACGATAACTGATGCACCTGCAAGTTCCGTTATTGATTTAGAAGTTACAACTGATCAAAATCTTACAAATCAAATTACAAATCAAAATCTTAAAATACCTAAAGATAAAATTCGCACTTCTCTGCGAGCTTCTACGGTGGATTCTGTTTTTGCAACAATTTTCTCAATCACAACTACTGGAATTTTACTAAGTAATTTTTTAGTGCAATTGGGAGCTGACCCTGTAGCTTTTGGGATGCTTTCTTCAATTCCAATGCTAGTGAATCTAATTCAACCACTAGGCGCCTACCTTAGCGAACAGACAACGAGTCGTTTTCGTTACTCAATGTGGATATACGGAACCTCGCGTTGCTTGTGGGCAGTACTAGCAGTGGGAGTCTTCATGGCTTATGGGGGTTTTATTGATTCACATCAACTGATAAATTTAACTTTATTAATAGTTTTAGCTACAAACTTGTTAGGAGGACTTGGAGGCGCCTCTTGGTTAAGTTGGTTAGCAATGATTGTACCAAGGCGTCTATTAGGTAGATACTTTGGTATTCGTAATAGCGTATCTAGTTTAACTAACTTGATTTGCGTTCCCATAGCAGGGGTTATAGTATCAACTTGGGGTGGTGGAACACTACAAGGTTACGGTGTTGTACTGTCAATTGGGATTTTATTCGGTTTTATAAGTCTCGCATGTCAGTGTTTTAAAGTAGATATTAATCCGCAAGAACAAAACTGTATAGTGTCTAAAGGAGTTTCACCATCACAAGAAGAACCCGTTAAGACAGCAACAAATACTGCTCCACCCGAATTTTCGATTTTAAGTATTTTTAAAGACTCAAATTTTTTAACTTTCTTACTGTACTTTGGTTTATGGATGTTCGCGGTTAATTTAAGTATGCCGTTTTTCAACCTTTATATGTTAGATACACTGGCATTAGATGTTAGCTGGGTAACATTTTACGGTAGTATTCAAGCAGGCGCCAATCTTTTATTAATGGTACTTTGGGGACGTTTAGCAGACCGATTTGGAAATCGCCCTATTCTTGCCTTAGTCGGAATTTTAGTTGCAATAACACCTTTATTATGGCTAGGAGTAGGTACTCATAATATAGATTTATGGTTATGGCTACCGCTTTTACACGTCCTTACTGGTGGAACTTGGGCGGCAATTGATTTATGTAACAATAACTTACAGATAGGAGTGGCACCAATACGCAACCAATCAACTTATTTTGCCATTGCCGCAGCAGTTGCAGGCGCCTGTGGTGCTTTAGGTACAACAATTGGTGGGTTTATTGTACAAAATAACAGCTTTGGTGGTTTACCAGGTTTGTTTGCTCTTTCCTGTGTTTTCCGACTTGTCGCTTTAATTCCGCTTTTATTTGTAAATGAACCTCGAAGAAAATCCTTATTTGAATTTATTCAAGAAATTCGACAGTATTTTTTACAAGGAGCTTTACAGAAATAACTTTGTACTAATATATCCTCTAGGAATTTTGGCAAGTTGTAGCACATCTGTCTGGTAATATGCAGTCATATAATTTTTTACCACAGAGACACGTAGAGACGTGTTCACGTAGAGACGCGATTAATCGCGTCTCTACAGAGAATATTCGTTAAAACTCAATATTTGGAAACAGCTTGAAATTTACAAGCGAGGATATATATGTATATAAATTATCTTCGCTTGAATTTTGGCGCCGTTTGAAATTTTTCTAGAGAAAATATATATGTATTACTTATTGTCTAGAAATTTCGGCGCCGTATGAGAATTTTCCTAGAGGATATTTATATTAAACTTATCCTCTAGGAATTTTGACGCATGGAATTTTCCTAGAGGATATATATCTATTAGACTTATCCTCTAGGAATTTCGGCACCTCTAGTTTTACGTGATTAAATTCTTGCTATCCCTTGTTTGTTCAAACTCAGTGATATTGGTTATCGTTGTCTCGGCAATATTGCGAAGCGCTTCTTCTGTGAAAAATGCCTGGTGTCCAGTGATTAGCACATTGGGAAAAGTTGTGAGACGCAGAAAAACATCGTCTTGGATAATAGTTCCTGATAAATCCTCGAAGAATAAATCGGATTCTTTTTCATATACGTCTAAACCTAGGGAACCAATTTTACCCGATTTTAGTCCCCTAGTTACAGCTTTGGCATTAATCAAGGCGCCTCGACTGGTATTAATCAACATTACCCCAGGTTTCATTTGTTCGATTGCATCAGCATTGATAAGGTGATGCGTCTCAGAGGATAGCGGACAATGCAACGAGATAATATCAGATTTTGTAAAAATTTCTGATAACTCAACGTATTTTATTCCCAGTGCTTCAATTTCAGGATTTCGGTAAACATCGTAAACTAGTAAGTTACATCCGAATCCTTTGAGTATTTGAGTAACAATGGCGCCTATCCTACCTGTGCCAATAATACCAACAGTGCGTCCATGTAAATTAAACCCCATTAAACCATCTAAAGAAAAATTACCTTCCCTAACACGGTTATACGCACGGTAAAGTTTACGATTAAGCGTTAGTATCATCGCAATGGTATATTCAGCAACTGCTTCAGGTGAATACGCAGGAACCCGCACTACAGAAATACCATATTCAGCAGCAGCTTTTAAATCAACATTGTTAAAACCAGCACATCTAAGAGCAAGTAACTTAGTTCCACGTGAAGCAAGAACTTCGAGAGTCGCTGCATCAGCTTGGTCATTAACGAAAATACAAACAACGGGAAAATCTGCTGCAAGAATAGCTGTGTCTTTGTTTAGATGCGGGTCAAAGAAGATTAAATCGTGTTGCTTGTCTGAATTTGCAGCTTCGAGAAATTGACGGTCAAATGCTTTAGTACTAAATACTGCGATTTTCATAAACACCTGATTGCTTTATAACGTATCTAGTCTCAGCATTATAATAGCTTTATACCAGGCAACCAAATGTACTGATAAAGCAAAATGATATATTAGTAATATAATTTATTATTCTTTTTCTTTGTGGAAATACTACGTAAGGTGGGCATTGCCCACCATACATATTTGAACTAATCAGTAAATAACAAGGAAAAAATTTATGTCATTCGAGTCTTATAAAAACATCGCTCAAGTTCTACAAGAATTTAATATTACTTCATCCGAAACAAACTTTATTATTGAAACTAAATTTGATATTAGAGAAACTTTTAGGGAAGAATTAAACTTTTCTCTACGGGAGTTTACTTTTGAAGACTCAGAGTATGCTATCTGTGAAGCTGTGGTTTTTCCAATTTTGAGAGAAGTATATCGTAATTATCGAGATAATTTTACACTATGGAGTCATAAAACCCTTACATATGATATAAATCTTACTGGAATACCTGATTATATCCTCGCAAATAAATCCCCATTAGGAAAAGAAGTTTTTGAAAAACCCTTCTTAATTGCGGTTGAAGCTAAACGTGATGATTTCATCAAAGGGTGGGGACAGTGTTTAGCTGAAATGGTCGCAATTCAAAAAATTAATCAAAACTTGGAGCAAGATATATATGGAATTGTATCTAATGGGCAATTTTGGCAATTTGGCAAATTAAAAGGAAATACCTATGCCAGAGAAATCAAATCATACACATTATCTGATATAGATGACTTATTTGCGGCGCTTAACTATATATTTATGCAATGCCAGCGCACGCTTGATTTATTTTATCGCGAACTGGCTTAAAAATACGCCTAATACCCATCATTTTGTAGAGACGTTACATGTAACGTCTTTACACATATTTTATAACGATACAATCTATTGTATAAAACAGCACTTTAAAACGGCACTTTATCTATTATAAAATCACTTTTAGAGCCGTGTGAAGAAAAATTAGTGTGATTTTTTCCTGTATTAACATTTACCTTTGTGTGTCCCAACATTAACTCATCACGTTGTTGCCAAATAGAAAATATTTCCTCCCTACCATCATTAAGAGTTGCTAAATCAACTTGATAAATTCCCGAAGCTCGTTTGATTTTTAAGCCTAGCAAATTTAATAATCGACTAAGAATTTTTATAGTTGGAGCTTGGTCGTTATCTTTAATCAAGTTAATACCTAAAACTCGCTTTATATGTTGACTACACTGCAACACTGTGTTTTTGAGTCTTAGTAAATCTGTTTCATGTTCTGTAAAGGTGCGTCCTGACTCTAAAAATTGCTGCATTCCTAACGCGCGTAATGCTTCAACTTTTAATGTATAGGTCTTCAAATCAGGTAAAAACACTTTTCCGTCACCTGATAATAACTGTTGATACCATTCTTGTTTGTCTTTAAGTCTAAAATATTCGCTTTCGTGCGTGAGATGATAGTGTATTAACAGTTGAGCATAATACCCTTGGTCATCACGCATCTTCAATTCTGGAGTTACGGGGACACTATAGCGTTGTAAAAGCATGTATTTGTTGATTTGATGACGTTCTTCTTCGCTGAGTGAGTGTTTTGCTGATATTTTCTCGTACTCTACTTTATCTATATCTTTGGCGTTTGCAACTGCATTGGCGCCAACTATTTGATTTTGGCGTTTAATTTTCTTAATACTACAGCTAATTTCCTTAGATTTTTGCCGAAGAAGGCGCCAGTCTTTTTGGACTTTAACAATTTCTAACATTAATCTGCGACGAGTTGGCAAGTCTTCGGGGTCTGTTGCCAAAAATGCATGACGTAAATCGCGGATAATATTCTGATGTACAGCGTTACTGCGTAACCATATTTGATGACCATCTGCGATTAAACCTTCTTTCATCGATTGACGGTACATACAAATCGAAGCATTTATACGTGCGGATAGTTTTGCCCAAGTTCGTAAATGTATAGGGTCATATACCAACGGTAAGTCTACATCAACATGATGTAAGGGACTTAATAAGGCTAAATTTTCCTTTTGGTTTTCCTGATACCACTGTGATAGTAATCGATAGTTAGTGCTACCACTGCCAATTATTCCAATTCCTCGTTTTGCACACCATACTGCACGTGGTATAGAGTCACGAACACGTGATAATGCTTGTCTTGCTTCTGAGTCAGGAATTACACCTTGAAAAATTCCGTAAACACGGTCAAAGTGCTGAACGTCGATACTAACACCTGTTCCTAGACTAGGTGTCACTAACACTAAATCGTAATCTGTAACTTTTTGATTGATTTCAGCAGCAAAGTCTACTGCTGCATGTCCAGGAGTATTAGTTGTGCTGCTGCTTATCACCAATGATTTAGGAGATATTCTATATAAACGCTCTAGACGTTCTCTTAAATAACGTTCAATAGTTTCACAACTATATCGTCCTGCACGACTATCGGTAGTAACATAACATTTACGTCCAGCTATTAAGTCAAGTTCAAGCTGTTGAATTAACGGAGTCGGGTTAGGAGAATCATAAAACGAGATATCCCAACCTTTCTCAGGTTGCCATTCATTTTCTAGCACCCAAGGAGTTATTTCTATTCCTGCTAACTGCTGTATGTACTCCAAGGAAATATCTGATAAATCAGCATCTTGAGCAATTACCAAACCACCTGTTGTTAACACAGTGTTAATAAGTTCCTGGAATGTTTTAAGAAGCTTAACGCGCTTATCTTTACAAGTAGTACTATGAAGTAAGTGTGATAAAGACTGTTCAACTTCGTCTAAAATTATTATCCCACCAGCCCAGTCATTCGCATTAAGTTTCCAAATTGAATCTACACACAAACCTATAGAATTTTGTGTAGAGACGTGTAAACCGGAGGTTTTCCCGCAGGGATTAATCACGTCTCTACGGGAATTTCCAATACCCCAGTCGATACCGATTTTGTCGCAGAGGAATTTTCCAAGTTGGATTCGATGGGTGATTAATAAAATGGGACGGTTATTTGCTTTTGCCGATTCGATTACTTTTTGTAGTGCAGTTGTTTTTCCCGTTCCTTTCGCTGACTTTACACCAACTAAACCAGAATTTGGCAGAGGTATTTCACCTAAATAACGACGATTAACTGTTAGCGCAGCATTTATCGTTAATTGAGCATGGGGTTTGCAAAGAGCTAAATATGTCTCTAAATCTAAACTGTGACTATATATATTATCGACGGCATCGGCGCCCTGCTCAACAATAAATTCATCAACACCTTTTTCTTTTCCAGGTAGCTTCATCGCCTGAACAGAACAATTCTGAGATTGAAACAGTAAACCAAGCTGAGAAATTGCATTATCAACAGCAGCAATTTTTCTCGGTTCCGTCTCAAAATCAAAACAAATGTAAAATTGGCGCCTGACTGTAACTGTAAAAGCTGCTAAATCTGGTATAAGCTGCCGACTAATAACTTTACCAAATTCATTCTTATTAACACGATAACCACTAGTAATTCCAGGTATTGCAATTGCAACATAACCTAACGATAATAAAGCAGCAGCTTTTTTAACACCCTCACAAATAATAACTGGTATCGAACGCTCAATCACCCACTGCCAAAAACCCTCAGCTTCACCACTTTGATTAATATATATATTCGCAGGTAAATCTATACCATAACGTTGACAAACTTTCTCCCACACAGGTAATGTCACACGCAGACAAAATACGCGCGTAGCTGTTCCAGGAGGATGCTCATACTTAATATTTTTACCCTTCTGATTCAGTCGAGGTTGATTTGGCTTAAAACAACCCCACTCCATACTTTCCCAATTATTCAAAGGGTCAAGTCCCGAACACCACCAACCCCCAGAACTTACGTGTGCGTAACGCTGCAACCAGCTATTTCTGACCATTCCCGTATTAGTACGTGGAACCTGCTCAGAAATCAATAAGTAATCATAGGCGCCATTATCTTGAAGTGAACTGAAATTTAAGCTCGCGATGTCCGAATCAATACCACTACCTCGAACTAACTCGTCAAAATGCTGTGGATGCAGATAGTACCGATACATGTTACCCAAGCTCAATGCTTCATACGATGCAAACAACTTAACACGCATCCACTTTTTTCGGTATAGGTACTAAGTAAAGACTCTAGGGTAATCTAAATTATAATGTTATATATAACACATCGTTTAATCTTTCCTACTTTGCTCCCTCCAAACTTACAGTTCAATCAATAAGTATGTATTGTAATATTTATCATCTCATAAATTTTGTAAATCAGTAAATTCTCCAAATCTTAACAAATCTCCACACTAGTTTACATAGCGAAAAATAAATATTAAATAAATATAAAAATCATGCTTGCTGGCAATTAGTTATAACTATATTAGTACTATTGTTTTTTAGGAATTCACTAATTTGCTTATAAACCTCTAAAAGGATTTAGATTCAAGAATTATTTATAAATTTAAAAATAAAATAAAAATATATCTAATGGCAAAAGATAAACTTCATAATCTTGTAGAAATCGCCCTAATTAAAGATGGATGGGTAAATATTGAATCTACAACAACGCTCAATTATATGGGTACTGACCTTAATTTAGATATGATTGCTGACAAATTAATTAGTGCTGAGAAAGAAAATATTCAAATTGCAGTAGAAGTTAAAAGTTTTGGAAACCCAAGTATCACTTACGACTTCCATCAAGCAGTTGGGCAATACTTACATTACCGCATGGCACTCACAGACCTGGGTGTGAATCGCATTCCTTACCTGGCGCTTCCTGAGAAAATTTATACAAAACATCTAACTAAGCCTTTTTTTCAGGCTAGTCTCTCGCTTCACTGTGTTAACCTATTTACTATCGATATTCTTAGTAAGGAGATTGTTCGATGGAACCCAAGCCCTCTGCTTCCTTAACTCAGACTTCGAGGATGGTTGCCATTGAAGACTGCCAGCAAGCAATCATCGGCACTTTGCTAGAATCTATTCCTGAAAACATTATTCCAAATACCTTAAAAGTTGTACCTGTGTTTGATAAGCAATCAAATAGGTATCAGCTTTTGTGTCAAGGTTGGATACCTGAAGAAGATCGAGTTTTTTACCCAGTCATTCACATTGAAATCATTGACGGCAAAGTTTGGATTCAACACAATGAAAGCGATATAGATATTGGGGAAGAACTCTCAAATCGCGGTATTCCAAAATCTCAAATTGTCTTAGGGTTACATCCGCCTTCAATTAGGGAGCTTAACCCAGTTTATAATAGTGGCGCCAACGAACTAAACAATGCCCCTATCATGTAGACGTTAGATGTAGAGACGTTACATGTAACGTCTCTAGATATTTCGGTATGTAATGTATCTACATGTATTCGGTTATTTGATACTGTTGGGTTCCGCTATACGCTCCACCCAACCTACTGAGCTTTGAAGATTCTGAGTTTGCCAGCCACAGCAAAAGTTCCTAGTACTGCTAAACCTAATACTGAGCTGGCTTCTGGAATTCGAGTGCTATTAGTATTATTTACATCTAATACTTGGACGCGACCTTGGAAAAAATCGCCTACATAAAGTTTGCCATCTTTGAGACTTGTACCACCTGTCCAGTTAAACTTACCTGGTTCAAGGTCGAGTGGGTTACCGTAAGGAGGGCCATCTAAGGCTGGAGGTGGTACAATTTCACCTGATGCATTAACGGCTGGTTGACCGTATGCAGTGAGGAAATTACCGTTTTTGTCAAATACTTGAACGCGACTATTTATTGAGTCAGCGACATAGATATTATCATTCTCGTCAACTTCAATGCCAATTGGCTGATTAAATTCCCCAGGCTCGGCGCCAAGTTTACCAAAGGTCAATAAAGGCTTTCCTTCTGGGTCAAGAACTTGAACGCGGTTATTAAACTGGTCAGCCACATAAATATTTCCTGTATTAGAAGATATTCTCACGCCTGCTGGGCCTTGAAGTTGCCCTGCTTCAGTGCCTGAACTACCAATGCTGCCGATAATCTCACCATTTGGATTAAATTTAATAATTCGGTCATTGCTGAAATCGCCCACATAGACATTATTATCTTTATCAAATGTCACACCAGATGGCCCAAAAAATAACCTACCCTCTTTAAGACCGCCAAATTGACCTTGACCAATTGAATTGAGGTAATTGCCTTGGCTATCAAACACATTCACGCGGTTGTTATTAACATCACCTACATATAGATTTCCTGTCTTTGAAGAGAATTCCAACGTTGATGGTTCTTTGAACTGTCCGGCGCCACTGCCTGTACTACCAATTCCTTTGATATAGTTACCAGAACTATCGAATACATCTACCCTGTCAGCTCCACGACCAGCACTGATAAAAATATTCCCAGTTTCTGATTGCTTGGTTATGCCTTGAGGTACTGCAAGGGTTCCAGGCATTCCAGGAATCTCGCCTTTTGTTAAATCAGCAGGTCTACCAATACTCGTATTGTATGTTAAGCTTACTGCTCCTACTTGGGTTGAGTAAGCCAAAACAAAGTATCCAGTACTAGCAATAGCTATTGATAAATTTTTTAATGCTTTCATCTGGTTGAACTCCTGATTCTATAATTCTGATGTGTACTCCTTAAACGCGCATGAAAATAACAGTGCAATTGCACCGCACCTACACCCATAGCGCGCATATTTTAGCTACCAAAAAATAAATTAATCCATCTTGTGGGGTGGGCAGGAAAGCCCGCCCTCTGTATAAGACACCCGCCCTCTGTATAGGACGTTGTTCTTAGTCACTCTAATAGTTACTATAAGTTATCTGCTAATAATGTAAAGTAGGTACTTTAAAGTAACCAAGTCACCTTCAATTAACTACTTATGTCTCTATCTAACAAATCTACAAGTTGTCCCATAACTGCGCTGACAAACCTGCTGATTGGTCCTTGGACACTATACATTCTTTGGATTTTGCGCTCAAAAGGACCTACTCGTTTTGGTGCTTTAAAACGTCAGCTTGAAGGAATATCTTCAAAAATTCTTACTGAGAGATTACGAATGCTTGAGGAAGCAGAGGTTATTTACCGTCTTTATGAACCAACCATTCCACCTCAAGTTACCTATGGTTTAACAGAACGCGCGCAAGACTTAATCTTAGTCTTAGATCAACTTGAAGCAGTTGCTCATAAATGGTATGCACAAGAGCAAAATATAGAGCCGTTAGCTAAAGCGTAATAACTGCATTGTTCGGAAACTAAAGCTGAAAAAATAGGCGCCAATCAACTAAATAACGGCGGATATTAAGTCAGCAATAAAAAATTAAAATATCTAAAAATATGTCAAAAATATTAATACTTAATAATCGACTTCACTGCACATCTGTGACTTTGTGCTACAACTCAAAAAGGATGAGCATTATGCCTACCCTTTAATAAATATTAGTATTTCGGAGTTAATTAACCATTAATGACAGGCGCCTGTAAAGCTAGGGGTATTTCAGTACCACTAGCTAAGTCGAGTTGGAAGTTGTGTGCGTTACGTTCGTGCATTACTAGTAATCACTGTAATAATTACTCACTATGGGTATTGATTTAATTAGTTAATACTGCTTTAATGTTAAGAAACGTAAAGAATATACGTAAATAAAAAAGCGCCCTCAGTGGTGGTTCACTGAAGGCGTTGTATGTCCAGGGTTTAGAGACGTGATATTTTTCGCGTCTCTATTCTATTAACCGTTAATAGCAGGCGCCGCAATTGCTACAGGAGCAGGTTCACCGCTTGCAAGGTCAAGAGGGAAGTTGTGAGCATTACGCTCGTGCATTACTTCCATACCGAGGTTAGCACGGTTGATAACGTCAGCCCAAGTATTGATAACACGACCTTGGCTATCAAGTACTGATTGGTTAAAGTTGAAACCGTTTAAGTTAAACGCCATTGTGGAAATACCCAATGCAGTCAACCAGATACATACAACAGGCCAAGCACCTAAGAAGAAGTGTAAGGAACGGCTGTTGTTGAATGAAGCGTATTGGAAAATTAAGCGACCGAAGTAACCGTGTGCTGCAACGATGTTGTAGGTTTCTTCTTCTTGACCGAACTTGTAACCGTAGTTTTGGCTTTCAGTTTCGCTGGTTTCACGAACCAAGGAAGATGTCACCAATGAACCGTGCATTGCACAGAATAAGCTACCACCGAATACACCAGCTACACCTAATTGGTGGAAGGGGTGCATCAAAATATTATGTTCTGCTTGGAATACCAACATGAAGTTGAAGGTACCAGAGATACCTAAAGGCATACCATCAGAGAACGAACCTTGACCGATGGGGTAAATCAAGAATACTGCGGTTGCAGATGCCAAAGGAGCAGAGTAAGCAACGCAAATCCAAGGACGCATACCCAAGCGGTAAGATAATTCCCACTGGCGCCCTAAGTAAGCGAAGCAACCAATCAAGAAGTGGAATACTACCAACTGGTAAGGACCACCGTTGTACAACCACTCATCCAAGGAAGCAGCTTCCCAAATGGGGTAGAAGTGTAAACCGATAGCGTTAGAAGAAGGAACAACCGCACCAGAGATGATGTTGTTTCCGTAAATCAATGAACCAGCTACAGGCTCGCGGATACCGTCGATATCAACGGGAGGTGCTGCTACAAATGCAATGATGAAGCAGATGGTTGCTGACAACAAGGTAGGAATCATCAACACGCCGAACCAACCTACATAAATGCGGTTTTCGGTGCTGGTTACCCAGTTGCAGAACCGTTCCCATACGTTTGCGCTATCGCGACTTTGTAAGGTTGCAGTCATGTTCTTATTAATGCGAAATAATGTGAAGTTTGATCAAGTAAATTTTATTTACCTGTAATTTCAACTTTACATGCATTCACCTAATAAGAGTATCTACCCAATATTTAATTTACTAATACCTTTGATTAGATTTATTTATACAAAAATCTAACCTAACGTTCGATAGGTCTAAATTCTAGATATCCATAGATTACGCAAAAGCTTTATGATATAAGCTTTTCAAGGATTTTGTAACTATGAAAATATGAAGTTATGTAAACAATATATTAAATAGATTTTAATCCATCTCAATATATCTAAACATCAGTTTACATAACTTATCTCATTTTTGTCAACATTAATTAAAGAATAGGCAATAATGCCTGTTCCACAAGATAGATAAATTAGTATTCAAAGTAGATGAATGGTAAACTACCTTGAGGCGCCAGTATCCAAACGAGATAAAAGCATAACGGCACAAACAGAACTTTGAGGTGCCAATTGATTTCAAGTTTGAGATGACGCTTAAATAGATAGGATATCGCCATGCCTAGAAATACAGCACCGAGTAAAAGCGCAACTTGAGACTGACTTATTTTCAAAGCTTCGACATACACAAGTTGTGAAAACTGAGCATCAGCAGTATGTCCCCAAAGTTTCTTTGTAGCTTCCATTGAGTCGCGCAGGTCAGGTAAGCGGAACCATATCCATGATGTAAATACCATTAGCTGTGTTACCAACCACGCCACAATAACACCAATTGGTGACTGCCAAAAATATTCGAGAAATTCTATACGGTCGCTAACTTTATCAGCTAATCGATGCACGACTAAAGCTAAACCATGCCAGAACCCCCATACAATAAACCCTAATGCGGCGCCATGCCAAACACCACACACAACCATAATTATTACCAGGTTGACACATGTACGTTCCAACCCAGCACGCGAACCACCAAGAGGAAAGTATAGGTAATTTCGCAACCAGTCCCCCAAAGTCATATGCCAACGGCGCCAAAAATCAGCAATACTCGTACTGAAGTAAGGTGAATCAAAGTTTTCTGGCAACACCAACCCGAATAACATCGCACTGCCACGAGCTATATCTACATATCCACTAAAATCCAAATACAACTGCAAACCATATGCAAACGTTGCTAACCATATATCTGTACTACCTGCACGTTGGAGGTTACCGAAACAAATATCTACAAAAACACCGATATTATCAGCGAGTAACCCTTTTTTGACGGCGCCCTTCGCTATCATCCATAATGCGTCAGATATTACATTCGCACTCGGCAATGCTGCTTTGAATTGATTTGCAAGTTGATGAAAGCGTGTTATTGGGCCGGAAGTAACTTTGAAAAATAGTAACTTGTAAGTCGCAAATTTAATTAAATTATTTGTCGCAGGGGCGCCACGATAAACGTCTACTAGATACGCGATGCACTCAAATACAAAGTAAGATATTCCAAGCGGCGCCAGTAGTTTGAATGTATCTAATCCCAAGCCTTTAATTCTAGCTTCGGGTAAGGCAAATTTTAAAAAGGGTATTAGGTATTTAAAACCAAATAGTAAAAATATATTTAAGACTATACCTATACATACTAAAGTTAAACGGTGCCGATTCCAGTCGGCTTGAGCGTATTCCCAATCTTCGTTAGATATACCCGCATTCTGATTATGTTCTCCAGGTGAGGTGTTTTGTCCAATTTCAAGTCCTAGACGATAGTTTAAATAAACTAGTACTAGTAATAGTGGTAAATACTGAGGTTGGTATGATATATAAAATACTACGCTAGCTAACAATAGTATGAACAAACGCAGTCTTTCATTACCAACAGACCAATAAATAGCGAGAACGCTGAGTAAAAATAATCCGTATAATATCGAAATTAAGCTCATTTTTAAATTTTTACACTCCTAACTCCTAACTCGTAAGGTGCGTGACGCTACTAGATCATTAGTTTTATTTCATAATTTTTATAGCGTCACGCACCCTACCTCCTAACTTTACTTTTTATTTATCCAGGGAATCATTGGGTCTTTGGCAAGCTTGTTTGACACTTCGTAGGCGCCGTAACGGTTAAGATGACTAGGGTCTGAGAAAAATTCATTTTTTTGTGGGAAAAGTAATCCTAAGTCGCGGAACACAAAGTGCGAACGTTCGGAAGCTTGTTGTATCATGTACTGCTGGAATAGTTGCTCGAACTGTGTGCGAACAGGGTCTAAGTATTCACTTGTTAATGGCATGTTGGCAAATACTAAGGATATTTTTTGCGATTGGGTGAACTTTAATATCTCTTGCAACGCTAAGTCTTGGTCTCCTCCAAGTAAAAATCCTTTATAGTCGTTGTCGTAACTACCGCTCACTTTTGAATGTTTTTGGTAATAAATACTAGGGTCAAAACGTATTGATAGTGGTAAAAAGCCATCAAAATCAACTGATTGTACTGCTTCTTCTGCCTCTTTATCATTTGTTTGATTTGATGAGGCTTTCTTTTTATCTATACCTGTTAATACATCTAATTTGGCGCCTAGTAGTGCTTTGAGTTGGTCACGGTTTTGGTAAGCTCCTGATAATGAACCTAATTGCTCGTTTAACCAATCGTTAGCTGCTTGATAGCTGTTTTTTTGCTGGTCGTTTGATTCGGTTTTAGATTTAGTTTCTTGTGCTGTATCTGTATCTCCACGAGCTATTGATTTTTCAATGGCTTGTTTATAACCTGGGGATGCTGCTATTGACCGAAATGTAGTGTCCTCGCGTCCACTGTTGAAGGCACGGGCGCCGTCTGCCCAGATAATTAATTTAGGTAGTTCAGATGGTTCTAATACTTTACGCAATATAAAGTTAACGACTTGGGCAGTGGCGCCGTTTATACCAAAGTTAAAGACATCTAAATTGCGGTAGCCTTGAGTTGCTAAAGCTCTAGATAAGGCTACTGGGTCAACACCTCGTAGAGCGCGCGAAGAACCAATAATTAATATATCTGGGGGCTTACCACTGTTTTTTTGTAATCTTTGTCGATATAATGCCAGTTGCTCATCGAGTTGACGCGCATTAAAAGTTGGCGACTGAGTGCGCGCTGCTAATAATATTGCCGTTGCGGTTCCTGATGGACTACGGCTAATTTCGCTACCTGTTGTTTGCGTAAATGCCGATGCATTGAAGGCTTCAGCATCTTTTGGTGCGGTGTCTGCTGTGAAGGACGTATTAACATCATTTTTATTGGGGGTTTGCGGAGCTTGACTAGTAGTTAGTGTTGGTACGGGTTGCTGTGAAAATTTATTTAATACCCAATCGGTTTGTAATGTTAACAATAACCCGACTGTTCCCCAGACTAATACCGAAGCACCCGAGTTCGTGCGGAAGTTTGGTGCGCTATTCGCATCCTCTTTGTCTTTGAATAGCTGTGTGGCAAGTAAAAGTTTTCTTGCGCTTATACCCCAATTTTGCACTGCTTGCTTAACAAAAGTTTGAACTTCCTCTGATGTTAAGTCTTGACGCAGTACTGGTTCATCGGTTGGTGGTAATAGTTCGCGAACATAACTTGATGTTGCTGCAAATTCTGGCGCCGGTTCGGGAACATATCGTTGTCTTGCTGCAAAGTCTACACCATAATGCCATGATGCTTCTTTATTGCCTGCACGGCGCCCATAAACGCGCACTCCTAATATCCCTGGCATTTTGAGTTGTCGCAGTAACTTAACTACTTGAGTTGTTACTTGTTTACGGTCTGGAGATATTGGAGCATCGCACATCACGTGCATTAAATCTCCCTTTCGCAATAACAATACCCGCATACCACCAGTTTTGAGGCGCCAATCTAAGTCAGGATTTAATAAACGCTCTAGTAAAAATACAAGTGCTGGTTCATCTCCATTTGAAGCAAGTTCAATTGTTGGTATTGATAAAGCAGGGTGATATGAAGCGGGAAGCGTTAACCAATCTATCCAAGCTGGTTCCGCATCTGTGCTAACTTGCCCGTATATAGTCGCCGCTGTTATTCCTTGGGGTGCAATATCATTTAAGCAAGCATCTACTTCTTTTATGCATAACCCACGTCTTGGCGCCGTATTAGAATCTGACCGAACGTTCGCACAAAATACATGCAGCGTTGATTCGTTGAGTGAAGTAGTAACTTTGATTTTGTCAGCTAATTTTTGATTCAAATAAGAAGCGATTGCTTGCACATCTCCCCAACGTGCCCAGTCTTTGAGCATAACGTCGGTTGGGGTTAAATCAATTCGCAACATCCAGTCGGGTTTTGGTTCTCCTTGGACGTGGCAAACAATAACAGCATCTAGATAACCTGCGAGTTCGAGGTGACGTAGTTTTTGGGCAACAGGTTCGGCAATTATTGAGGGGTCTGGACTGTAGCTCGATTTACAAAGTATCCATAAACGATTATTATTCTCGTTTTGATTACCTTGCTTTTTGACTTTAACCCGAACACCAATACCCAAAGAACTCAGAGTTTCGCTTAAATACCTAGCAATTGCTTCAGGGTCGCCTTTTTTGGCTAAACTCTCGTTAGAGACAATTATGGCGCCAGTATGTTGGGTACGTTTTGTATCTCGAAGCAGGGCTACGTTGACTTGTTCGAGATGACGGTCAAGTTGATTAAGATGGACTCGGTGGCACCATTCGGGTCGCTTGACGGCTTTTTTTCTACCGTAGACAAATACTTGATATATAGATGGCTGTTCGCTACCATCGCTATTTTTTAACGCTTCTAAGTCTGTTTGCTGTAAAGCTTTAAGTAAATCGGATAAAGTTTGCCAACGCTGCGGACACTCAACAGCTTCACATAAAATATGTAGGTCATTTCCCTGCAACCGGATTTTCACCCCTAGAGTGTTTATACCAGTTGCTTGACTCACCCACTGCACTATTGTTTTTTGACGGTCTGGTAGTACTGTTTTCATGGAAATGGCTTAGGGGTAGTAGATAGTGGTATTTTGGGGGGCGATTGGTTGGGGGCTATTAACAACAACAGATTGTTTGTAAACTAGAACGATAGAATCATTACATCATGAAATTTTTTTAACATTTTTTTCCCACTTATCCTACAACAACTCAAAAAACATAATGCGTACTAATAATTCCGATAATCACGGGTCGAAACCATTGTCATTGATTCCTCAATCTATCCTCCTCCAAATTGGTACAGTTTCGGTGTTCACGCTGGTTTTAGCACAAAAAAGTGCAACTGACGCTTTAACTGCATTGGGACAAGCTAGCGAAGAGTTACTTCGAGGTGAGCGTCTACCTATCCTAGAGTTCCCCAATTCAACGAATAAATCAACCGAATCAAGGTAAAGCTAATCAAACTTTTTTCTGTAACAAATACTACATTTTGACTATAAAAGTTTGCGGTACCTTCCCTACCCATATTTCTCTCAATGCCCAATAATTAAAAAGTCCGATAGCTCTACTACAACAGGATATGAGTTCCCTTTTATACTCTTCCACCGAAGCTGCTAATAACTACCCTGCATCTGATTTATTTTTGCGCCATCGTCTCCAGGTAATGGAGGAGTTATGGGAAACCGTGCTGCGTCAAGAGTGTGGTCAGGAGATGGTGGACTTACTGCGGCAGTTACGCGATTTATGTTCGCCAGAAGGACAAGCAACTCAAGACCAAGCAACCGAAGTTTTTAAGTTGATTGAACAACTTAGTATTAACGAAGCAATCCGCGCGGCACGGGCATTTGCGCTGTACTTTCAATTGATTAACATCATTGAGCAGGACTATGAGCAAAGGCAGCAGATGACGAGGTATGAGGTGGAGCCAACTGCCGAAGTTGAGGATACCTTGCCTACTATGGTTCATCAAGATAACGTCGAGGGACTTCCTGTTAATAGTGGACTTGGTGCGGATTTACTCACGAAAAGCTGGCGTAACTCAGCGTCAAATAAACAGAGGGGTACATTTGCTGCACTCTTCCCTGATTTATTTAAGCTCAACGTGCCGCCACAGTTGATTCAACGATTAATAACACAACTTGATGTACAGTTAGTGTTCACAGCGCACCCTACAGAAATTGTTCGCCATACAATTCGTGTTAAACAACGTCGAGTTGTAAAGTTGCTGCAAGAACTCGATGCTTTAGAAAAGCGTTTAGGAGGCGCCGCACTTCCTCAACGTTGGGAAGCTCTTGAGTTACGATTACAGCTTATCGAAGAAATACGTTTATGGTGGCGTACTGATGAACTACATCAGTTTAAACCATCGGTGTTAGATGAAGTTGATTATGCGCTGCACTACTTCCAAGAAGTATTATTCGATGGTATTCCCCAGCTATACCGTCGCTTTAAACAAACTCTAAACGAGACGTATCCTTGGTTAGAACCACCAAGCAAAAACTTTTGTAAATTTGGTTCGTGGGTTGGTGGTGACAGAGATGGAAACCCATCTGTAACACCTGCTATTACTTGGGAAACAGCTTGCTACCAGCGCAATATAGTTCTGCAAAAATATATTGACTCAGTAAAAGAACTGCGTGAATTATTAAGCGTTTCGATGCAGTGGAGTGATGTACTACCAGATTTACTCGAATCGTTAGAACTCGAACAATCGCAAATGAGCAAAGTTTACGATGAACTAGCACTGCGGTATCGTCAAGAGCCATATCGTCTGAAGTTATCGTATATTCTCAAGCGATTAGAAAATACACTCTCACGTAACTCCGCGCTGCAAAAAGGCGAGAGTATTAAAGAAATCTCTACTCCTGCCTATGGGTCGGGAGAAGATTTCTTAGCGGAACTGCGATTAATTCAAAGCAACCTCAAGGAAACTGGTTTAACTTCGCAACTTCTCGAAAATCTGATTTGTCAAGTTGAAATTTTCGGCTTTAATTTAACAAAAATAGATATTCGCCAAGAATCATCGCGTCACAGTGATGCGCTCAACGAAATTCTCGAATACATGGGTATTCATTCAAAACCCTATAACGAGCTTTCTGAGGCTGAACGTGTCGAATGGTTAACAAGTGAACTCAAAACTCGGCGCCCATTAACTTCTGCGGAGTTACCATTCTCTGAAAAAACTAACGACGTTATCGAGACGATGCGTATTGTTAGGTCATTACAACAAGAGTTCGGCTATAACATTTGTCAAACCTATATTATTAGCATGTGTCGCGAAGTCAGCGACGTGTTAGAAGTATTACTGTTTGCCAAAGAAGCAGGACTTTATGACCCAGGAACGGCAGTAGGAACAGTACAAGTAGTTCCATTATTTGAAACCGTCGAAGATTTACTGCGGTCGCGCGCTGTAATGCAGCAATTATTTGAGTTGCCTTTATACCGTGCAATGCTTGCAGGTGGGTATGCCGTAATGGAGCATAAAGAAAAAGAGGCGCCATCTTTATTCTCTCCTCCAACACCCCCATTACCTTCTTCTCCTTCACCTCCACCTCCTTTAACACCCAACCTTCAAGAAGTCATGTTGGGATATTCAGACAGTAATAAAGATTCTGGCTTCTTGAGTAGTAACTGGGAAATTCACAAAGCCCAAAAAAGCTTACAGGAAATTGCTGAGAAATATGGTGTAAACTTACGCATATTTCACGGTCGGGGCGGTTCAGTAGGTCGTGGTGGTGGACCAGCATACGAAGCTATTTTGGCGCAACCAGGGCACAGTATAAACGGACGCATCAAAATTACAGAGCAAGGTGAAGTGCTAGCATCGAAGTACTCGTTGCTTGATTTAGCACTATATAACTTAGAAACAATAACCACTGCTGTAATTCAAGCAAGCTTACTAAAAACAGGGTTTGATGATATCGAACCTTGGAACGAGATAATGGAGGAATTAGCGACTCGTTCGCGTAGTCATTACCGTGCATTGATATACGAACAACCCGACTTTATCGACTTCTTTCATTCATGCACACCCATCGAAGAAATTAGCCAATTACAAATTAGTTCGCGTCCAGCAAGGCGCCCATCTGGGACAAAAGACTTAACTTCTTTGCGTGCTATTCCGTGGGTATTTAGCTGGACACAAACCCGCTTCTTATTGCCATCATGGTATGGAGTTGGAACAGCACTCCAGGAATTTTTGGACGAAGAACCAAAAGAACACATGAAACTGCTGCGATACTTCTACATGAAATGGCCATTCTTCAAAATGGTTGTTTCTAAAGCCGAAATGACATTAGCAAAAGTAGACCTGCTAATGGCACAACATTACGTCCAAGAATTATCACATCCAGACGACTGTGCCAGATTCGCTGTTGTGTTCGAGCAAATAGCCAAAGAATTCTATCTCACCCGCAACATTGTACTGCAAATAACTGGACACAAAAACCTCCTTGATGGCGACCCAGTTTTACAACGCTCCGTTCAGTTGCGTAACGGAACAATTGTACCGCTAGGATTCATTCAAGTATCCTTACTTAAGCGTTTACGTCAAGCCAAAAACATTACAACATCGGGTGTTATCCATTCCCGTTACAGTAAAGGTGAACTGTTACGAGGCGCCTTGCTTACCATCAATGGTATTGCAGCAGGAATGAGAAATACAGGCTAAACTCTCTTGCCCTGTGGAACGGGCATAGAAAGCCCGTTTCAAATTATAGAATGTTTCAAATTATAAGACGGGCGGGGACGCCCGTTCCACAAGAATTGCACAAGAAATATTGCACAAGAATTGCATAAGAAAGATTTTAAATTTGTAATATGAGTAAAAACCGTGTATTAATTTGCACTTTTTTAGCTTTAACATCGGGATTTTTTGCAGGCTTCACAGGTTGGCAAATCTCGATGAATCTCAAGAGCCAAAAGTGTCAAAACCAAGTTTGGGGGGTAAGAGAATTATGCACAGCATCAGTAGCTCCTGGCGCCATATGGTCAGGAAGCACTACTGGTTTATGGACGGGCACAATTTTAGGCGCCTTTGCAGGTGGTTTGGTGACTAAAAAGAAGTAAACTCCAACTCAGCCAAACTCGTCCATTCGCTCGTGCTGGTATCGTAACAATACCAGTGCCCATCTTTGCCGCGATAACAAAAAAGCGAACGACTACCAGCACTGAAATCATCAGTCAAGTAGTACAAAATACCGCGAAACGGAAAAGTCTTGCGACTCAGCCGTTTAGCAACCGCTTGATTGGGACATTCCACAACAAACACAGGCAAATCATCGAGATGTGTTAGTGAAAAAAAACACATCCGTAAAATCGCACGCAACCAACTTTCGCAACTATCGAAATAGCTATCAATAATTTTATTGGTCAGAGCTTGCTCCAGCGAACGATTTCTTATATCTGGAACATCCAGGTCCGACATAGCATTACCACCTATCGCAACACATGACTGGTGCTTAGGTTAAACCATAAAACCCCTTACTGGCAAGTATCTTCATCAAAATCATGTACTAGACTGCATTTTGAAGCGAATCGTTAAGGAGGCGCCGCAAGTTGGTAAAATTTACAATGCAATGCCAGAAATATAAAAAGTCATGTCTGCCGAAACCAGCCAAGCAAACCAGGATACCAAAGGTGCTGATGCCATTGATGAAGCAATCGCACGTGGAATTGATTTTGATGGAACTCCCATCCCAGAAGCCAAACTAGAACTGTATAACAAAGTCATGGGACTTGAAGCAAACCGTCAACGTAGTGGTGTATCTAATACCATGCGTTCGCGGATAGTCCGCATAGGTGCCAAACATATTCCCCAAGAAGAACTTAACCAAATGCTTAATGGCGCCGGCTTTGCAGAACTGAAAGAAAAAGAAGTCGCATTTTACTACAGTAAATAGTTAGGAGTTAGGAGTTAGGAGTTAGAGAAAGTATAAATTGTCATTCTGAGCGCAGTGTAATGCGGAGCATTTGCCGCAGGCTAGAATCTCAATAATCTTAAATATAAAGAGATGCTTCACTACGTTCAGCATGACACTTATAACCCCATTTACTGTTTCCAAAAATCGCTGACTGAATAACCCAAATCAGCTAACATGTGTCGTAGCAAAGGTAAACTTAACCCAATCACATTACTGTGACAACCTTCAATTTTCTCGACAAACACACTTCCTTTACCTTCTAAAGCAAAGGCGCCTGCACAGTTTAAAGGTTCACCTGTTGCAACGTAAGTTCTTATCTCCGAATCACTCGCATTCGCAAAGTAAACTTTTGTAATTTGACACTTGACAATCATTCGACTTTGTGAAGTATCTATCAAAACGTGACCAGTTAGCAAGTCACCAACTTGACCGCGCATTTCATGCCAACGAGAAATAGCTTCTTCGGGACTAGCTGGTTTACCATGAATTTCACCGTTGACAGCCAATACCGAATCACAACCCATAACAACGGCAGATTCAAATTTTGGTGCAACTCTTTCAGCTTTACGCTGGGCAAGTATCTGCACCAATAATACAGGGTCGCGCGACTGCACTTGTGATTCATCAAAATGACTTACAGAAACTACTGGTTCAATACCAATAGTTTGTAACAAGCGACGACGTGCAGGGGAAGCAGAAGCAAGTACAAATTGTGGAACAAATTGTGGAACACCCATCATTAATATACTTTGAACGAATCTATCGAATCTTGAATGAAACGCTTGACTCTTGGCCAACGTCTTTCTGTAACTGAGGCGTTGAAAGTAAACAACTTACCACGACTAACAGTCACATTGGCAAGGTTATGACGTTTTTTATTATTAGGGAGTTTAATTAAATATTCCAACTTATAATAAACCTTGCCGTCAACTTCTCTTTGAGCATCGTTAATTAATTCAGCTTCACGACCAGACCCTTCAGGTGCCAAAGCGCTTTTACCAAGTTTATATCCAACTTCTCCTGGTGTTCCTAGTTGCGTTAGTGTCTTACCTTCAGGAACAGGACTAATTACAACAGAGATATTCTCAGAAGGCTCGATAATATCATGGAACACTACAACCGGACCATTCGCGACTTTAACTTGCACCCAGCCATTAGGATACGAGAACTCATAGCCATTATCAGTATCTGCAAAAGTCTTTAGCCCAGCCGCAGCAGCAATATCCGAATAGCTCAAACTCAAGCTAAAAACCAACAGTAATATCAATCCGATACGTTTCCACATTTGTTTTCAATCCTTTAGGGCGCCAAGCAATAATATATTTCAAGAATATATTTTTGTAATATTTCGTTTACATTTTCTCATCAAGCGTGACCATTATGTCATATACAACGTGTGAAGTACGCTGGTTTATTCCTGGCGCCATCCCTACTAGCTTTAAAACCTGGTTTGACCCATCACAACAACCCCAACAGCGTACTGATATTTATTTATACGCACCTGGGAATGATTTTGTTGGTATTAAGTTGCGAGAAGGGCGCCTAGAAATAAAATGGCGAATATCAGAATTAGGAAGAGTGCAATTTACCGACACAGTTACAGGTAAAGTTGAGAAATGGCGCAAATGGATGTGTAACGACTCTACAAAAGAAGCATTTCTGTCAATTCAAGTACAAAATAACCCTACATGGGTAAGTGTGAAAAAAAGTCGCTATTTACAGTCATATCAAATTTTACCTGGCGCCGTTCCAGAAAAATTAGATAATAATATAAATTTAGATAATGTTAAAAACAGTTGCAACGTCGAACTTACATTATTGGAAATATATAACAAAACTTGGTGGAGCATAGCACTTGAAGCTAGTGGAGAAGAAACGAATTTACTTGATAGTTTACACGCGACAGCTAATTATTTATTTACTGATTATCAAGGTATTGAACTACAAAGAAATGATTCATATGCTTATCCTTATTGGATAGATAGTTTTATTTAAACTTTATTTAACCAAAATTGATTAACATTCGGCATCCCTGCCCTCCCCTGACATCCCACAAGAGTGATACAAACTTACTCTAATTTACTAACAAAGAATTTGCATAGTTTATTTTTTACTTCACAAATAGATAAATTTCTTGATGCAAACGTCTGATTTAGGAAATACTGAGTAAAAATAAGCTCCTATATATCAGAATAATCACTGTATATTTATTGGTCGTTATTTGGAAAATCGAATTTAATTTTGGTCAAATTAAAAAACATGTGCCATTATGGCAAAGGTTAAATATAAAACCCTTTGGTAGGATAGCAAACACATTTGTGTGTGCTTGTTTTGTAGGCTTGTTAGGCGTAGATGTAATTTACATAACTAGTTATGAGGTGATTAATAAATTACCTTACAATTACGGTTGAGGAATAAGTCAAATTAAATACAAGTAAAACATTGTGTAGGAGACTTAAATGCCTTTAAAGAATTATGGTGTACTGAAAGGTCGTGTTGTTGACCGTAAGCTGGGTGAAGGACAAACACCCCATTACCAAGTACTTCTAAGTGATGGAGACACCAAATATCGTATTGCCATCAACGTCAAATCAAAACTGGCGCCATCAGAATTATTTTATTACGTAGATGAAAACTTCAACCATCCGATTATTAAAGGACTGGTTGAACTAGATAATGGGTTTCATGAACTTTCAAGAAAACCAGGTGGACTAGCGTTGGACTTTATCCGGGGGAACTTGTTTGACACAACGCAAATGAAACCTTTACCACACAATGTTCCTGGTCCAGATAATGACTTAAACGAATTAATCGAGTTATATATTAACCGTGCAGTAGAAAGTGAAGACACTGCAATATACGCTTTTGGAGAAAGATGGGGTCCAGAAACCGACGTTAAAGACAAATATTTTGGTTTCCTTCCTGGTAACGGTATCCACGATATCCATATGAACCAGGGTAATGATGGCAAATTCCAACGAGATAATGGAGTTTGGCAAGACGGAGGACTATTAATACACTATCCATCACGTTCGACATGGGTGGGAATTTTTCTAGCTTTCCAATCGCAATCTTTCCATACCGACGATACAACCGGAAACCGTATCGATACACTTATACCAGAAACAACCGCAGCAATTCGCATTGTTGCTGCAATGGTAAACCCTGTAGGTAAGGACACAAATCAAGAAACTGTTACTTTACTTAATACTTCACCGGAACCAGTTGATTTAACGGGATGGGCAATAGCTGACAAATTGAAATCTAAATTCCCGCTCACTGGTACCATCAATCCAGGTGAAGTTTTAAAAGTGACTTTAAGTAACAAAATCAACCTAGACAACGAAGGTGGTATTATTACCCTTCTCGATAACGGTGGTCTAAAAATAGACGGTGTTTCCTACACCAAAGACAAAGTTAGCAAAGAAGGTTGGACAATCGTCTTTTAAGAGGTAGGGTGCGTGAAAGCTATTACTATCAATCAATGTAACGCAAAATACAGTGCTTTCACGCACCATTAATACGTTAAGTAAGCGCCATTCCTATAAAAATCAGGCGCCTTTACATTTCAAGTAAGTAAGGTGCGTGACGCTACCAGGTTATTGGTTTTATTCCGCGATTGTTATAGCGTCACGCACCCTACTTATTCTCTTATTTGTAAGACTACTAGTGTCATGTCGTCGATGTTTTGTTTATCGGCGCCAATAAATTCGTGTACTGTATCAAACATATAATCTAGTATTTCTTGGGGTTCGCTATAAATGCGGCAGGCTGTATTAAATGCTTTAATTAAGTTGTCTTCGTCAAATCTATCGCCACTGGCTGAAGCGGCATCTGTTAACCCATCGGTATAATAAATTACAACGTCACCAGGTTCTAACTGTGCTTCACCATCTTCGTATTGGCTATTAGCATCTAAACCAATTAACATTCCCAAAGTGTCTAAGCGCGTTATTGTTCTGGTTGCAGCGTGCCACCATAATGGGGGGTTGTGAGCAGCGTTACTAAAATATAAAGTTCGCGTTTCTGGTTCAAATTCTGAATAAAAAAGCGTGACAAATCTATTGGAGTTTTCTAAATCGGCGTACATGACGCGATTTAAGTTTTGTAATATTCGTTTGGGTGGATGACCGTGTAATACTTCACCGCGTAACATCCCCCGCATCATTGTCATAATTAACCCTGCGGGAACTCCTTTACCCATTACGTCACCAACTACTACCCCCCAACGTCCATTGTTGTCTTCGTCGTTAAGTACTGAAGTACTTATTACGGTATTTTTTCCGCTTGGTTGAATTTGGTTATGGTTGGTTGGAATAAAGTCGTAGTAATCTCCACCTACACGGTTAGCGGGTTTACAACGTGCAGCTAAAGCTAACCCTGGTATTGTAGGACATTGACGGGGTAGTAGGCGCCTTTGAATTTCGGCGCCAATTTCAAGTTCTTGGTCTAAACGTTCTTTTTTACGTAATTCAACACCTAATTCATCGTTTTCAATCGCAACTGCGGTTTGGTCAGCTACTAAACGAACTAGCTTTTGACGTGTTTCTGTCCAAGTGTAATCTGGGTCACGACTTAATACATATAACCATCCACGTTCATTATGTTTGACGAGGATAGCGGTACCAAATATTTGTACACCAGGACCCAAACAGCGATGCATTTGGTCATCTAACATCCCTGTTGTAGCTGTTAGGGGTACAGCATTTGCTAATAAAGTAATTTGGCTACTGGCTGTTTCGAGCGCTTTACGAATATTTTTACGCTGAAGACTATCTTGCCAATGCAATTGCTCTAACCGCACTTGTCCATTTGGTTTGTAGAGAAATAAGGCACTACCATCAGCGTCAGTGACTCGCGTTGCCATCAGTGGAATTAACTCTAAAAACTGATTTAAATTGTTAAAGCTTCTAAGGGCAAATCCCAACGAACTAAGCAAGTCTTGAATTTTATTTTGCTCGCGATGCAGCCTTGCCACAAGTTCTTTCAGCGCTACCACTGGAGTGACATCAGTCGTAGTGCTGGTATTACTGTTAGTTGGTTGAGAAGGTGGTTGAGGCACAGGTGTTTATTATCGTTTAAACTTTTAGCTTGGTATTGCTACACCATATTGGGGCAAAGCTTGTAATTTTAGCAAGCGTATTATGACGTAGGATAAAAACTTTATAAGTATTTCATTGTATAATTAAATTTCTTAATATAACGAATTTGATTTACCATATTTTTAGTAGTTGTTACTTAATTAGCTTGATTACAACAGTATTTTCTACTACGTACTGAAGGTTATTAATAATCTCATAACCTGATAAATACATCATGTATCCAAAGGTAGACAATTCATAGAACCTTCATCACTTATTCGGTATGTTAACTATTTTTGACCAAGGGGTTAGAGGTATAGGGGGTAAGAGGATTTGTCAAAAACATTTTATTTCCCGGCACTTTACTTTTATTTGAACAGTTTCATGTGAATAGTTACATTTGAACATAAATTACAACCTTTAATTTATTAGCTAGAGAATATTAAGAAGTCAATGATGTAGCCATAGTGGGACTCAAGACGCTATCTCTCAATGAAATATGGCGCCTATTCATGCTAGATTTTCAGGATGCAACTGATGATAGCAGCTCAAGCGCATTTTTAAATAATTAGTTTTAGGAAGTTTTGAATTTTTAATAAATTCTAACTCTCCACTAATAGAATGGCTGTTTGGTATACTGTTACATCTTAGTTACTAAGTAAAGCTTCGACAAATTCGTAGCTAGAGAAAGGACGTAGGTCTTCTATACCTTCACCGGCGCCAACAAATCGAATTGGTAGACCCAACTGCTTTACAACAGCAAGTGCAACACCACCTTTAGCAGTACCATCAAGTTTAGTTAAAACTACACCACTTAACTGTGCAGCTTGGGAAAAAACCTCAGCTTGCCGCAAACCATTTTGACCTAACGTTGCATCAAGCACCAACAGTGATTCTACTTTAGCTGTGGGGGCTTTTTTATCGATAATGCGACGGACTTTACTGAGTTCATCCATCAAATTTTTCTTATTTTGCAAGCGTCCTGCGGTATCTACTAACAGTAATTCTGTATTACGAGCATTTGCAGCCGTTATTGCGTCGAACACCACAGCTGCTGGGTCTGTATTTTTACCCGGATTTGAAATGACTTCAACATTACTACGTCTACCCCAAACTTTGACTTGTTCAACAGCAGCAGCACGGAAAGTATCAGCGGCGCCAATCAAAGTGCGGTAGCCTGATTTTTGGGATAAATGAGCAAGCTTACCAATAGTTGTAGTTTTACCGGCGCCATTAACACCAGTCATGAGCCAAATATTGAGAGTGTCCTTTTCTGGAGCGAAGACAGTTTTTTGAGATTTTTGAATAGGAGCTTCGAGCATATCCTTAAGGATAGTCTTGAGATATGCAATAGCAGCATCAGCAGGAAGCGCTTCCGAGCGTAATTTACTTTGTAAAGCCTCAATAATATAGTCAGTTGCTTCGACACCAACATCAGCTTGTAAAAGCAGTGCTTCAATTTCTGTAACCGCAGCTTGGTTTAGTGGACCCTTGCCAACAATCGCCTTTAATTGATTGACTATATTACGACGAGTTTTACTCAAACCCCGTCGCAGCTTTTTAAGCCAATTTATTTCTTCTATAGATACATCTTCTGGGCGCCGACCTTGTGCCGCAAGAACTTCTGCCGACCACACAAACCCGTCATCAAACTCTAAATCTGAATCGAAATCTAATGTTTCCTCAGTTTCAATATCACTTGTATCAGATACTACATTTACATTTGTTATTTCTGCTTGTGGCACCGGAACATCAATGGCGCTTTGCATCAACCGTTGTTGTCTAGCTTCTCTTTCTGCTGCTGCACGTTCGATAAAAGATAAATTGTTGGCTTCCGCATTCACCAATCCAGTAGAATCAACAGTGTCAACTGTTGATTCTACTACAGGCTCTTCAATAGTTTCTTCAACAACTTCTTCAATTTTCTGTTCTTCAGTGACAGCCGCCTCAGTGACAGCTTCAGTCACAGCCTCAGTTTCTATAGGAGCATCTTGTTGCTTTTGCTGAATATTCTTATAAGCAGCCTTAGCAAATGCCAGCAGGTCAGAAGCATCGGGTGCAGTAGTAGGCGCCGCATCGGGTGTAGTAGAAGGCGCCTCAACTTGAGACTGCTCAGTTTTTTCTTCAAGAGCAGGAGAATTAGAAGATTCGTTATGTTGACGACGGAACCAATTAAAAGCCATTGTGATTACAAAAATATGGGTTTCGTGGGGGCAGGTTAACCTAAATTTTCAATTACTAAGGATATATGTAAACCCGCCCCACCCAACATACAATCCCAAAACAAACCAGTAACCCATCCCTTACATCCGTTGCAAAATTACCTGCCTTTTATTTTTTGCAAACTCAATTCACTCTTACTCTCAGTAACCCTACGTAGAACTCCATTAATAAACCTGTGCCCATCAGCTTCACTATACCGCTTTGCCAACTCTACAGCTTCATTAATAGCCATACGTTCATCAAGCTGTAAAAATAACATTTCAGCCACCGCAATACGTAAAATATCACGGTCAATTTGGGCGAGACGATTAACTTGCCAATCTACCAATGCCTGAGAAATCTCTCCATCAATAAGAGTTTGATTCTCATTTACAGTGCGAACAATATCAATTGCATAGCGTGCAACATCCTTGTCCTGGTTAGCAAGTTGAATTAATTCGGGAAACTCAATGGCAGCACCTAGCTGGTTAACTGCCTTTTGGGCATAAGTAACAGCTTCTTTGAGCATAGTGCGCGCGGTGTTTAAATCGCTAGCACGTGTTTCGCTAGTAAGTAACCTGTCATTACTACGCTGTAACTCACCTGCGGCATTATCAAGGGTATCTTGAACTTCAGAGCGGAGGGTACGAACAGCGGCAAGTACAAGTTTCGGTAAGTGTTCTTCGTTTAGCTTTTTAGGATTGGTGGGTAACTGACTCAAACATAGGAGTGCCAGTTCACGCGCAATTTGACGAGGTTTACGCTCTTGCATACTTTTTTTTATGAATGGATTTTAGATAGATTAAATAATAGAAACCCTTACGGTATTATCTGCCGTGACTCCGAAGAAGGAATTTCGACTTTACGCTCCGCCATTACAAGTGAGGGTATAGGGGTATTTGGGGCAACTATACCGCCTGAAACTATAATTTTAAAGGCATCTTCGATTGATATTGATAGATTAACAACTTCTTTCTCAGGTACTACAGCATACCATCCTGTGGTTGGGTTTGGAGTAGTGGGCACAAAAACACTTAATACTGGTTGTGGCATTTGCGCTTGGATTTCGTTGCTAATGGCGCCTGTTACAAATCCGACAGACCAAACACCACGTCTGGGATATTCTACCAAAACCACTCGCCGAAACTTACCATTTGAGTCTTTGAATAAAGTTTCAAGAATTTGCTTAAGAGTTTTATAAACCTGTCCAGCTAAAGGAATCGCTTGTACTGTTTGCTCACCAAAATCAAGCAACCAGCGTCCAGCGATGTTACGAGCCATTAACCCGATTAAAAGAATACCTAATAGTGGAACGGCAAAGCCCACCAAAATATTAAGTAAATTAACTAAAATAGGGTGCAGCCCATCAAAAGGATTAAGTTGCTTGGGTACCCGCGTGAGAAAGTCAATTACCCAGTTAGCAATGGTAATCGTCAGCCAGATTGTAGTTGCTAGAGGTATGACAACCAGCAACCCAGCAATCAAGTCATTCTTTAAATCCTGCTTTAAGCGTTCGATTACCAATCCCCGACTCTCCTTGTTTAGGCTAGTAGAACTTTTTATATAGGTACTCATACAACCAATGCGCGCGTATGGAAGCCATCTACGCGCTTTCAACAAACTTATGAGGATGTTACTCGTGTGCTTACTGCTTCTTAGAGATGCCTAGAAGCCGTTTGTTACTCTCGCTAACCACTGAAGGTTACAGCAGTTACCTGTCAGATGCCAATATTTTTTAACCTTGTAACTGAATGTTGCAAGTTTTAATATTTATTCTAATATTACCGTGCCAAATTAGATTCTGCCGGAATGCCGAACTTATCAGGATGATAGCCGCCTTATACAGGTATCTTTAGGCAATACAGGCGCCGCAATTCTGATAAAGATAAGAAAATTTAATCTAAATATTAATTTATATTACACTGCCATCTTGTAGTACACAAACCATTGTCCGGATTTTTTCTCTAATTCCTTTAGTAACAATGGCACGGCTTCTTCACCCATGCTAATAATTTCTTGATATGCGGGATGCATTGATAGTTGGTGAGTAGATGATATACCATGATTTTCGTCACGCCATTGGTTAACAAGCCTTTCAAAAGTAGCTTCTGTGCTTGCTTGTTTTAATGCAACATCGTGCTTATTTTGACTACTCGGCGCCGTTTCAATACTGTGGGTAGATAAATTTTTTTCTAGCATTCGCCGTTCTTCGTCATCCTATCTTTGGATGACCTGCACTAGTGACTCAACAAGTTTAGTGTTCATATTTACACGGGTTGTGTACATTGCCAGTTTTGCATGGCTATAGCTTGCCACTGTGGGATTAATGGCACTTATTTAATTTTATATTGGGATTGTGTTGGGTTGCGCGCGAGCGCGGAACCCACAACCTACAGTTTGTTAAGTGGTTCTAGGGTTTTGGGTTCGACATCGGCAGGCGCCGTGTTTTTGATTTCCCAGACTTTGAGTAAAATGAGATATTCGTAAAATGCTTGTAGTGTACACCAAGCGAAACCGGCGCGTCCATCTAGACAGCCACCGAGTAAAAAGTACATATAAATAAAACGAATAATAGGGCGCCCAGGTAAGCGTAATGATAAATCTTTAAGTGCGCGGCGCCGTTCAACTTCAGATTGACCGAGAAATAAGTCTCGCCATTTGACGCTACCGTGTTGGAGTTGATTTACTGTTTCTTTGGCTTCGTCGGTAGAATAGCGGTTGTGTTTATCAATCCAACGACTTAATCCTTTGCCGGAAGTATAATGTGGGTAAGTTTCTTTCAAAAAACTAGTGGCGCCGTCACAGACTTCGCGTTCGGTATGACCGTAGTCACTAAACCAAACTTTACCATGACGGAATAATCGCAGTTGATAGCGTGGATATTGAGTACTACGACGAATCCATGTATTCATGAACATGACTCGTTCCGCTACATAGTAACCTATATATTCTGAATTAGATTTGCTTGCTTCGACGCATTCGGCAAATAATTCTGGTGTCATGCGCTCATCAGCTTCGAGTATATATACCCATTCGTATTTGGGCTGTATATTTTCGAGCATCCAAGTTCGCTGGCGCCCGTGGCTTTCAAAAGCGTGTTCAACGACACGCACTCTGTAGCGATTAGCAATTTCGACGGTATGGTCACTGCTACAGGAATCCACGACGATAATGTCATCCGAAAGCATTGCTGACTCGATACAAGCAGCAATATCTAATTCTTCGTTATAAGTCAATATGTAAATGGATATCATTATTGTTACGTCGTGGAAAAATTTAGTTTATTGTATCAAATAGAACTAAAAACTTAAAAGTTATGAGTTATGAGTTAAATAATATACTCTTAACTCCTAACTCCTAACTCTATTTAATTATCTTGCAGTAGCTTTTTTGGCGCTACCTTGTCCCATACCCATGCTTCTCATACCAGTCCAACCGATAATGATGTAACCAATAGAAAGTAACAAGCTGCTCATACCAATACGTAAACCAGATTTCCAAGCTTGGTCTTTAGCTTGTTTTTCGGCACTTTCTTTTTGCTCACGAATCTGACGCTTTTGTTGGTCTGCAAGCTTTTGAGGGTCGCTTTGTGAAGCGATAAAGTCATCAAGTACTTTGGGGTCTGTCTTAGCTTTTTTAAGCACATCTTTTACAGCAGGAGGAACATTTGGATTTTCTTGTGCTTGCTTAAATTTCTGCTCGTCTTTAAGAATGTCGTTTAACTGTGCTTTGGTTTGAGCTTTTTGTTTTTCAAGTTCAGCTTTAACTTGGTCGTTACCTAACTGAGCTTGAACCTGAGATAATTGGTTGTTAAGTCGGGTTTCTTGCTGTTCAGCTTGTCTGCCAATTTGCTCAACGGTTTGTGCGCTAGCTTGACGAACGTTATTTAAGTGCAAAGGAAAAATCAGCAAAAACATCAAGCCTAAAATACTAGATAAAACAAATGCGGGTAATCTCAAGTCAAAACCGCCAAATCTTTCATCACCTTCAAAGCTATCTGCCCAATATCCTGCAATTAATAATCCTAAACCGACCATAGGCACAATACCTCGGTCTACTAAAGCAGTAGCCAAACCAATTTGCCAACCTCTATCAGTTGGCTGAAAAGGAAACAGCAAAATTATAAAGTCAATAAGAAAAGACAAAAGTAGGATAATTCCCCCTACCTTAAGGGTTCTTGAAGCAGTCGCGGCAGCAAAACTGTTAATCATACGTTCTAGTTTTTGTAGTACAAGTGATTGTTATTACTTAAAGTTACTGGAATATGGTTCCCATAACCTTATCTGTTCTTTACGTTTACGACAACAATTTATAGATAGTAATAATTTTTTACTTCATTTTTCAGAACTACACCACGCTAGCACCTACTTTTCACAGTGTCTTCAGAAAAGTAATGGTATTAAAATATACCTTATAATCTGGTTAATTCTGTTGCAAATTATGCCACACCTCCAGGTCTTCGGGACGGTCAACATCAGCAAGTGGCGCCAAGCATTCAAAAGATAGCCCTAAAGTATGTGCAACATTTATAGTCTGCTGTAACACTTCAGAGGTTCCCCAATTGATATTTTTGAATAAATCAGGAATTAAACGGCGTAACCCGATTAAATAATAGCCTCCATCCAAAGCTGGGCCTAGCACCAAATCAACATCGTTGAGATGTGCAAACGCCGTAGTTAAAATTTGTGCATCAATACCAGGACAATCACTGCCGATGATAATAGTTTGAGTTTTAGTTTTGGCGCCTTCTTTAAAAGAATCATGAAAAGCGCGAGCCATACGCTCACCCAAATCACCCTCACCCTGTGGCTGATATACTAAACCAGAACCTAACCAAGCCTGCATTAACTCCAAACTACCACCAGCAAAACGCACCTCCATAGAAACATTTAGAGGTAAAACCTGAGACAAAGTATGCTCAGTCATTTGACGATGAAGATTTGCCGCACCATCGGCACCGAGTTTAGGAATTAAACGAGTTTTAGTCCGGTTAGGTTCAGGGTAACGAGTAAAGAGTATTAAATGATGCATATCGTAGGGGCGGGTTAACCCAAATCCTTCATATTCATCAGGATATAACTAAACCCGCCCCCAAACCCGTGCCATCAATCAATAACAATATCGACCATTTTCATCAGGTTGATCATGTTCAGTCCCCGAACGCATGGCGCCTAAAATAGTAGACACAAAAACACAACGCTTAATTTTGCCCCCATACTTAGTAGATAACGTAACCCTACCCAAAGGAGGATTTACAGTACCTCGAAAATCAAATATGGTTCTACGCACACCATCGCGCATCTGCATTGTAGTCTCAGTATCCAGCACAATACCAGACTCAAGTTCATACCATTGAGCTAGTGCAGGACTAACACTAACAGGATGAACAGCCCATTTGACAACTTCATCCTCAACCTTAAAACTCGCCTGATATTTAACTTTATCCTTCATCGCTTGACTTTGAGCATTACGTAACGCCAAGTATACTTGGTCACTAGCAGCACCAAGGTGCCGAGCCTCAATAAAACCCAGCCAACTAGGAACAGCAATTGCGGCTAATATACCAATAATAAAAACCACAACCAATGTTTCCAGTAACGTAAAACCACTACTGGTAGAAAAGCTATATTTATTCCGCATTATAGGGTGGTAAATGCATTCAAAGAATTTACAAGCGGTAAATGCACCCTATAACCCAAGAAACCCGGTTTCTTCGACACTAAGCATAAAAATATTCAACGCAAACGAAAGAAACCGGGTTTCTCAACGTAGCGAAAAAACCTGAACAACAAAATTCACAAGTAGACGCACCCATCAATCGCAAAAACAGTAAAATGTTAGAAGCTACTACTAATTCCGTATAAGCTCGTTCAAAGTAACTAGATGAGCCGATAATTGTAAACGCGAATCACGGGTCATGCAAACTAAACAAGCAAAGGTCATAACTGTGGCTTGTACCAAATTATTCTAATCACGTACCAAATTAAACCGAAACCGCGAAAAAACGGAATTAAATCTGCATTTTATAGGCGCCAGTGCAGAATTTGCTAGGGAGCAGATATTTTTTTAAGTATGATTACTCATATGAATTTGATCCCCCCCAACCCCCCTTAATAAGGATACCGCTGGCGAATGGTAGGTCTGACCCCTCAGCATCACGATTTTACGTCATTCCAGACCACGTAGAGACGCGATTAATCGCGTCTCTACCCGCCAATTTGTGTTAGATAAACAATCGTGTTTCTGAGTATAGCTTTTGTCCAGGCGCCATCAAAAGCAAATAAACGCAATTCTCGTATTATATTATTTAGTTCGTTTTAACGGAATGCGCGCTATTAGCTTAGGGTTTTCAACCCTAAGCGGATTGGGTTACGCAACAGCAAACTCGGTATATTGTCTCACATGAGGTGGATGAAATGCTAAAACAATTTCCTCTCTTGCGATTTCCTTCTGTAACAAATCTGTTGCTACTCCATCCTCTGTTCTATCTTCCTCAATCCAAATTTTGTTATTCTTCAAACGGATATGAATCATCACACTTTTAATTCGCTCATCTTTCTGCCAACCCATCAACAGCAAAAGGTACTGGTCGTGTACCTCATCAAAGGCTAAAGCACTTTCGGTTGTAGAACCAGATTTTTCATTCAGTTCATGGTATTCTGTCAAAACTTCTTTGACAATTTTTCGATGATGCTTTAATCTATCCATTGTACAATTACCTCACTTTCCGCATCAACTATTAACAGCTTAACTTGATTGCGATTGATAATCATTTGGGCTAATTTTCTTTGAAAATTACTTTTATAGGTTCCCTGTGTAATCGCCAAATATAATTTAAAATCTAATGCTGTTTCTACCAAAACATCTCGATAAACAACATACTGACCTACAGCTTGTTCTAAGTCATTGACAAAGGAGCGACCCAAGAAACTCTTAACTTCTACAAGAATTTTACGACCCTGCTTTTCTGCTGTTATCGATTTTTCTGCTGCAATATCTACGTATAAACGGTCACCTCCATACTCCAGAGTATAATCATCTTTTAAAATCTGCCAGCCATCCTTGAAAGTATGCAAATCTCACAGCATTGTGGTAGATATCTTTTGCGGGCATAGATGTTGTTTAAGCACAGACCCTTGTATCATAGCCCAATATAGAATGTACACATACTATATATAAGTGATAATAAGTGCTTTGTTGACGCACCAATTACAGTAAAACTCCAGCAACAAGCCTACTTTAAAAGTTCACTCCTTAGCATGTTACTGTTGGCTCGACCAGTGAGGATTGGGTTTTGTGGTAATTTTGCCATGCTTGTTTACGTGCGTGTGCGGCGCCGGGAGTTGGGTTTCGAGACAGTACTTGAGTGGGAAGGGGTGGCGCCTGCACATTGATTCTGTGTAAGCGTGTTTGTTAAACAATACAATATTCTGGGTTGTAAGCTCTAAGATGAGGTGGTATTAGTCCTAAAACAATGTTCGATTTTGGAATACCTACAAATGCTAATTCTTCACCAATTTCAATATCTGTTTTATTTTGTTGAATCCAAACTTTGTCTTCAATAATATCAAGATGAAGAATAGGATTGAAAATGTGTTTAGACCCGTTCCAGCCTATTCGCAATAGTTGGTAACGGTCGCTCTGAGTATCAAAAACAGTTACAATTTGAATTTGCTGATTATCTTCTGGGATATCAGCGTGGGCTGAAAGAACTTCCATAATTAGCTCTTACATCTTGCACCATATGATTGGCTTGGGTAAAGTGGGCACTGCCCACCCTACGTAATAATAAGCATTATAAGCTTTGTCATTCTCAATAAGTTCAAGGTGCATTCCGGTCAGTTAGCAAGACTTTCGGGTAACCCAAAAAACCATCCGTTACATCCGTTATATCCGTTGCAAGTAGCCATTCTTCCACAAATAAAAAGGACTAACCAAACTACTAACAAACAACTGCATTTCACAAGCAGCTACTAATTCTGTGAAAACTCGGCGCCTGTATTTAATGAAATGAGTTATTATTTTGCGTAAATCATTAATCATATAAGCGAAACAAGCAAAAGGTCTTAATGGTGGTTTAATATTAACCATTCGGGTAACGTATCTACTTAAACCGATACCGCGAAAGAAAGGAATTAAGTATTCTTTTTGCAGGCGCCAGTGTGGGATTTGATGCTGAATTACCATAGCAGGGTTGTACCAAATTTCCCATCCGGCTTTTTGAATATATGAAAGCATTTCAGTATCTTCACCAGTAAGCATGTTACCGTTGGCTCGACCTGTGAGGATTGGGTTTTGTGGTATATCTTGCCATGCTTGTTTACGAACAACTAAACCTGCTGAAGGAGGCAGCATTTTTTTACTAGGTTCGTACAGTAAGGGAATATCACCACGTTCGGTGATAGCGAGAAAGGGTGTAATGGGTTTAAAGCATAGGCGCCACATTTAGATGGATTTTCGCTTCGTTCACACCCGCATGGGATTGAAAATCCCCATGCTAATAGCCTAATTCCATTAAAATGGAATGTGAAAATATTATATGTCATGCGCTCACGAAGCATCTCAATAATCTATAGTTGTCCCGTATGAATTGTCAAAAATGCCAAAATGTAGAGACCGAATTAATACGGTCTCTGCAACGCGCGTAAACCGGAGGTTTTCCCGCAGGGATTTTACCAATGATTTAGGACTGCTATATATATATGTTTTTGCTGTTAGAGCTTTGCTCTTATCTAACTAGCTACTTCTAGTTTATTGTTATCAAGCTTGGCGCCTTTAATGCTTGTAAGCAGCACTGTTGACCATGCGGACGGTAAGAAAATTATCATGGTAATTTTTAATACTATTTTTAGCGTTAACTTAAGTCTTTTTATTCTTGAAGCATCGTAAAAAATATTTTTCAGTAAAAAATATGCTGCAAATAGACCTCTTTGTTTAGTGTAGGGTTGATATAATGCTCTACATGTAAGATAATTATAAAGTGTTGCAAGGCTAAGATTTATAACACTTTTACTAAGATTAGGTCTTTTTTTATAAGCTTTTGTTAATACTTCTAAACAAACTTTCTCTTGCCTATGAAAATTGGAAGATTGAGAATCTGCACTAATTCGGTATAATACTTGAGCTTGAGGTACGCAAACAAAATCGTATTTATCAGCTAGACGTAACCACATATCCCAATCTTGTGCTGCTGGTAGCGACTCATCAAAGCCGCTTAATTGTAATATAGCTTCTTTAGATATTAAAGGATTAGAGCCATTTTCCAAAAAATCACTTATTAATAATTGTTCGTAAACATCACCGTTTGCTGTAATATGAGTTCCTGCAAGTAAAAATTTGTCGTTATCATCAATATTATCAGTCCAGCTATACGCGACTTTTGCGTTACTGTTATTCTCTAAAGCTTGAAGTTGGCTAGCTAATTTATCTGGTGTCCAAATATCATCTGCATCTAGAAAACTAATAAATTCTCCTTCAGCAATAGATAATCCACGGTTACGGCTAACATTGGCGCCTGCGTTTGGATACGTAAATATTTTTATACGGGGGTCATTAATTTTTGAGACTATATCAAAGGTTTTATCTTGTGAGCCATCATTTATAACAATTAGTTCAAAATCGGTAAACGACTGTTTTAAAACAGAATCAATTGTTTTAACAATGGTTTTCTCACTATTATAAGCAGGAATAACAACAGAAATACGTGGCATATAATATTTTAATAGTAGTAATTGTAACAATTGTAGGTTGGGTTAAGCGAAGCAACCCAACAGTTGTAGCCATTTTTTGGGTTCTCGCTACGCTTCACCCAACCGACGTTAATTTTGATAAGTAGCGTTTGAAAGAATAAAATGGACTCATCATGCTACTTACATAAAATTCCATCTCAACAAGCGCAACAGTATCAGTTTTGAACTTTCCAAAGTTTTCAAACAAGTGCTTCAACACTCGGCGTAAATTCCCTAAAAAAATCTTGGTATAAATTAACGGTTTTTGCCATTTAGTAGCATTTAGTAGCCTTAATTGACAAATACACAAACCACACCCACGAGCTAAATTGACTAAATAATCTTTTTCTAGGCGCCAGTGCGGTATTTGGTGGTAGGTATGCATTGTTGGGTTATACCAAATTTCCCAACCAGCTTTGTGTATATAAAGTAATGGTTCATAGTCATCACCCTGTAGCATTTTCCCTGGTAATTTTCCACTTAGCGAAGGACGTAATGGAACATTATCGCACCAAGCTTGTTTACGAATAACAATTGCCGCAGCAGGAGGAAGGCTTAAATTTACTGGGTCGTATAGATTTGGTATTTCTCCACGTTCTCTTATTGCTAAGAAGCTTTGGATTTTTTTGAAGTTGTCTGGTGGAGTTATTTCATAGTTACCATGTATTTGCCCTCCCCAGGCGCCTGCTTGTGGATGTAATGAAGCAAAGCTAATTGCTTGTTTTATCCAGTCGGGTGCAGGTAAGTTATCGTCATCTAAAAAGCCAATGATATGACCTTTTGCTTCACGGACAGCACGTAACCTCGCAAAAGCGGCGCCTTGTTCTGTTTCTAAAAAGTAATTTAATTTATAATTATGATTCCAGTTAGATTGTAAATTATGGATTAATTCAGCAGTTTTATCACTACTGTTATTATCAACGATGATTATTTCCCATTGAATGTTTTCAAGTCCAATTTGTGAATGTAAGTGTTCTAATAGTTGAGTTAAACGCTTTTCACCATTGAATGTAGGAATTGCGACTGTAAAATCTAAATTAGTCATACCGTTTAATAAAATTATTTTTTGAGTAAAAGATAAAAAGGACTAATTAAACTACTGATTAAAAATTCTCTTTCACAGCAAGCAATTAAATCTTGACTAAATCGACTTGGAGATTTAAGAAGATAAAGTAAAATTTTTCGGCAATCATTAAATATATATCCGAAGCTTGCTAAAGGTCTTAGTAACGGTTGAGTTCTCAGCATACGTATATGGTGACGACTCAAACCTATACAACGAATTAGACGAAGTAAATATTCTTTTTGCAGTCTCCATGCTGGTATTTGGTGGTAGATGTGCATATCGGGGTTATACCAAACTTCCCAGCCAGCTAGTTGAATATGCAGCACCGCTTCTAAATCTTCACTTGCTAAAAGGGAATCTCTACCTTTATGGTTTAAAACCAATTGTTTTGGAACACTTCCATACCATGCTTGTTTGCGAACTACTAAGCCGGCGCCGGGAGGTAGCATTTTCTTTTTAGGTTCATAACGGTGTGGTTGTGAACCTCGTTGGTTAATTGCTAAAAAACAAGCTATTTTATCAAAGTTCTCTGGTGGTTCAACTTCAAAGTCACCATGAATTTGACTACCAAATGCTCCTACGTTAGGGTTTTGTTGAGCAAATTTGTAAGCTGCTGCCACCCAGTCAAGTGCTGGGTAGTTATCATCGTCTAAAAAACCAATAAATTTACCTTTTGCTTCTTCTACTGCACGTTGTCTTGCGTATGCGGCGCCTTGTTTTGTTTCTAGGTAGTATTTTAATGGGAAGGGGTGGCGCCATGTTGCTTGATATTCTTGGATAAGTTTTGCAGTATTATCAGTACTATTGTTGTCTACAATAATAATTTCCCAAGAAATATTTTCTATATCTAATTGATTTTGTAATTTTTTAATTAGCTCATATAAATATTTTTCGCCGTTGTAGGTGGGAATAGCTATACTAAATTCAATGCATTTATTCATAATACAAAATTTTCAATAATCCATATAAAATTTATGCACGATTAAATCAAATTTCAATCATGCAAATTTTTAGTAATTTTATGTATCAGACCTTTACAAATAAAAATACACCCAGTGTTTCTATTTTCTACTCTGGGTAAAGTTACGGCTTCAGTGTTTTTGACTATTATTCAGATATTCTTGATTACGGCAATTTCCCGATTATTTTTTACATTCCTCATCTTTCTCCGTCCTCATTCCCCCAATTAAAGTATCTATAAATACACATCTTTTTAAGTAACCAGCACTGTTAGAGCCTCTTTGAGGCACAGCAACTGCAACCTTTAGACCAAGAATATCTGATGAACCTCCAAATGTTCCAAAATTTGGTTTTGAAACAGTACCCATATAGTCAAAGGTAATAATACTACCACCAGGTGTAGTAAAGTTGATATTTGAGGCTGTTTTTTTGTTGCTAGTGGAAGCATCTAAGTTTGTATATACTAAAAGTTGTCCGGGTCGAAATCCCATATCTTCACCCAATTTTTTCCACCTTGGATCACCTGCGGGTATACTAGTTCCTTGAAACACAGCAAATTCAGGAATATTATCTTTGTTTCTAAAGCCAACGCTGTAATTAATTTTATTCTTTTTCGCTTCTCGCTGTGCTTCTTGTAGTGCTGCAAATAAGGCATCACTAGCTTTATTAACACGTTGTCTTTCTAAAAAACCAAGCCAAGAAGGACCAACAATTGCTGACAATATGCTTATAATGACTACAACTACTAAAACTTCTATTAATGTAAAGCCTCCATCTTTATTTGACCACTTGGGTGTATAAAAGTGAGATGTCGTGTATAAGTTTTTTAAAATTAATGCTAAGCTTTTTGACTTAAATTGGTTTGTTATTTTTACACTGGATAGATTTTGCATATAATTCATCCTTATTAACGTTTGCAACTTATATTGTTTACTTGCTGAAAATAAAGCTGCGTCCTTGCACTCTCACACTTGACGTTGGGAAAAAAGAGCTTTGGTTGTCGTTAAAAGCAATATTGTTATTTTGATAACGAGCTAGCGCATTTCCTCGCAAGTAAACTTCTACAACGCTTCTATTGTTTCCATCGAGCGAATCTACACAAACATAAAAACCTGCCATTTGAGGATTTGCAGGAATTTTGCTCCACGTAGTATTTGTTGTATTTGCTGGACAATTCGTACCGCTCGCACTTGCAGTACTTTGGTCAATGTAATCCACTAAAACTAACGCTTTTTCATCGTATGCAGTTGTTACAGGTGTCCAACTATTCATTTTCTCTTGCAAAGTTTTACCTTTTTGGGATAGATTAAAAGGCCTATATCCTTTATCTGGACATTTACTGAAAGTTACAGTTGAACTATATGTTTTACCTGTGCAGTCTATAGAATTAACACTATTTGCTACGCCATCCTTAATTTGAAATCTAGCGATACGAGCAGCTTTTGACCAAGTTGTACTACTGTCTTGGATTAAGTAGTATGCAACTAATGAATAAACAAAAGAATCATCTCTGTTTGCAACACCTGTTAAAGAAATACTTTCCTCACTAAACTCTCGTTTCCAAAATACTAGAATTGGTGTTCCACCAGTTATTGTTGGTAATTGAGACTTAATTGTATCAACACCTGTTGCATCGTATACATAGAGAGCTTGTTGCAAATCGCGAGCGATATAGTCTGTCGCGGCTTGAATTTCTTGTTCTGAGTTAGCTTTAACTTGTTCTCTGCGGTCTGTTTGTAAAACATCTAGCATAAAACCTAGTAGGGGAGTGATAACTAACACTGCTAGTATCATTGCTACTAATAATTCAATCAAGGTAAAACCATTATTTTTTTGAGAGTCATGAGATTGCTTTAACTGGATTGTTAACAGCTTCCTCAGTGTATTTATCCCGTTGTTTTTTTTCATTGATAAGAATGACAATTGAATTAATAACTTACTAACGCAGTTGACTAAATATTACTGACAACCTCCAAGACGACTACACAGGGCGCCATAAGATGGTTGACCTCTAACAATTTCAGTAGTCATTTCTACCAACGGTTTTTTGCGACTGCCTAGCCCTCCTGTAAAAGTCGATTGGTTTTTTCCTTCTTCTCCATCTTTTGCTGCTTTTGCAGGGAAATTCGTATCGTTTCGATATACTCTAATTCCCAAGCGATAACCCTGACCTTTATCGGGTTCGCTAAGATTAACCGCGAGCCGAATAGCTTGGATATAAAACCTTACATTTTGTTGGGAAGGACAACTAGCAGGTTCAGTGATGGAACCATTTCTACTGAAACAGTACAAACCAGTTGTATTATTAGGAGCAGGAACGTTTAACAAATAATCACTAGTATTATTGCTTAGTGTTCGAGGTAGAGTAGAGGTTGCAGCACTCAGTGTTGTTGTTCGATCTGGGTCAGCTATAGTCTTAGACTGAATAGCATCGACAAAAGCCTTTGCTGCTTGAGTTGCTAGTTCTATACGTCTTGCCTGAACACGAGTTGCAGTCGATAGAACTAGAACAGGTGCAATTGCAGCCAGTAAAATACTGACTACGATTATTGCCATTAATGACTCAATAATCGTAAAACCAGATTCGCTTGATTCTTGTGAAGTTGCTTGCTGTTGCTTAAATTTCATATCTTTGTTTAAGAAATAATTATCATTAATGGGTGACAATTTTGTTTAGCTTGTGTATTGCAATTAGCTCCTTTCGCTGTTTTCACGTAAACCTAGGTAGGTCTTAAAAATTTGTGAATTTATCCTCAGTTAGTTTGTTTAATTAGGGACTTGCAGGGCAAGTACCAGGACGCACATTACTAGGTACAGCGTACTGAGTATTTTTTGTTGTAACTGTGGCACCTTCTGTAATTCTTATGCTGAAACCATTGCCAAAGCCTTCGTTTCTATCTTGAACTGCACATAACAAAGTTTGTACCCACTTGTCGTCCCGGCTAATTTCTCTGTAATACTCGTTTGGTGGGTCTGTCGAGGGAATTACAAAGCGTTGCGCGAACAAGTCAGGGTTTTGTGACAAAAGTGCTACATCGAAACCCCAGCTACGACTAGGAGCCATATAGAAAGGTGCTTCTCCTCTTGGTGTACTGTCAGTCACATAAGCAAAATTTTCTCTACCTGTAAATAAAGTTCTCACAGGCGGTGCATCACCTGGGTTTGGTCTAACAAATACTTGCCAAGGCGCCGTAGCATATTCGCTGCGTTTGAATTGGATGAAAGAACCTGCAATAGTTGCATCAACTCCATCCCAGTTTTCCAAGAAGCGTACAAAGTTATGTAAACCACCATTTCGTTCGTAGTTGCCAACCCCTGCACGTGCCGGAGTATCACCCGCTGCCATTACAAGATTAAATGTTGTTGCTCTTGCTCTTGACAACCACCGAGTATTTTTTACACGCTCTGACTCTGTACCAATTCTTGAGATGTCACCAAAATTGGTTCCAAAACTAGTTCTTGGAGATTGGATTTGCAAAATTGGCTCTAATCGTGGTTGACTGGTTAATGGGGCGCCAACAGGAAGACTATAGAATAATAAACGATCAGTATTGTTATATCTCTTAGTGCCAGCGCCTGGATTTACGGCTGGAGCAGCAGCATTTGTGGTTGTAAACCACAAAGCGTTTGCTGCACTATCAGGCAAAGCTAGTACTGTGTTTACTAGACCAGCTACTATTCCCAAAGGTATTGGGCGTTCAGATGCAATATTCAAATCAGTGCCACCTGAATTTGCTAAGTTACCACCAGCAGTACGTCGAAAAGCAACTCTTCGGGCAAATCTTTCATAACCTGCCTTCGGTGATCTAGCTGTAGTGCCAGCCACTAATTGAGTCGCGTTTGCGACAGCTGGTAAACTACTGGATCTTATATCTCTTTCAGCAGCTGTAATTGTGTTATTATTGTCTGCGTCATAACCAACATACCAATCAGTTGCTCCACACTCTGAAACTGGTAGTTTGAAGCACATTTCCATTACATACTCAGAGAAAGCGCCTCGCCTTTGAACAGGAGTAACAAAGTTATTAAGGTAAGAGCTATTTCGATTAACAGGATCAGCAGCAGTAGGATTAGCCCTGTAGTAACTGTCATCAACAGCGGTAGATGTTACAAAGCTATTATTCCAAAAACCGTTGCTTAATCTACTTGCGATTACGTCGGTTGCGTTTCTGGGTGGGCTGGCTCCCACTTGGGGTTCTGTTGTCGTATCTGTTTGATTATTTCTTAGGTCATAATCACCCTCATTACGATAACCTTCACGGAAATTATCAGAAAGTAGGGTAATAGCATCAGCTATAACTGACGCAGGGCGCCAAGTTTCCCCTGTTGTACAATTAGGTAGTCTTGGGTCATTGGGACGGCAAGCAAAGTTACTGTCTCTGTCTGAACGAGTATAAAATTTGCTGTCCCAATCAGAAGCAGAACTTAATACATCTGAGCCTTTAAATTCTTGTTTCGTGTGTAAGTTGAAGTTGCCCTTAACGTAAACAGGTAAGTCTGTTGCTAAGATTAATCCTTTCTCTTCTGGTCTATAATTATTTTGACGGCTCAAATTACTACCGTTGATCAGCATGATAGCGTTTGGACGGCGAGTTGGGTCGAGCCTGTAGTCTGTTGCACTGACGTTAGCACTAGTTGGATTGCTGCGATCTGCTTGGGCATCATCACGAGTCGCATAAATTACACCACTATTAGGTAAAAGATACTCATTTGTCCAAGTACCTGTAATCGATGTGGTGCGAAGTAAATTTAAATCTACTTGTGTTGCGCGAATTTCTAAGGGCTGACGCTGTTCAATTTCTAAATCATATGCTCCTGTCGGTGCGCCTGCATCTATAGCTTTAATTTGTCTTGCATCAAGAAAGGCTGTCTCTTTGATGGCATCATCTGGAATAATACTACTACTAGCGCTAAGACTGCCATCAGCTATTTGTATTGCACAGATTGTTGAATCAATAGCTGATTGTTCAGCTAAAGTTAAATCTTGGGTGCTAGGCTTTTGAAGTGCCTGCCAAAGTAGTGGGTTAACGATGCGACCATTCGGAAACACTAAGTTAGCTTGATACTTTAAGCGTTCTACCAAGCTTAATCCACTATTAGTTACATCTTCGGCAACTGTATCAAATAAACCATTCGCATTTAAAGGAAAACCTCTAGTGACATTTGCAGCTGTGCTTGTAGGTGCTGCGTAACTACGACCATTATTAGATGCTGCTACAGTTGCAGGATTTCGAGGGTCATAAGTATTCGTCGTTGCAGTAGTTGCATTAGTAGGGTTGTAGTAGCTGCTTACACAGGCTATTGGAGTTTGAAACTTATCTGGTGTGGTGTTTCGGGGGTCGTAAGCGTCCCTATTATAGTGATAGACTGCTGAAGCACGCATGACTAAGTGACCGCGCGACTGTTCAGCAGGGTCGGTAGGATTAGGTACAACCATAGGCATTGCATCCGACCACACTACAGGAGCAGCATTTTCGTTCCCAGTTGTATTTAGATCGTTAGCAGGTCGTGGAGGTGTAGGTAGAAATGAGCCAGCACTTCTATATATTCCGGCGCCAGTAACTATTCTTAAACCACCTACAACGTCTAGGACATTACGTCTTGGCGAAGCTGCGGAATTTTCCCAAAAACCATCGCGTTCAGTTTCACCTAAGTCAGCTAGTTGTTTAACACGAGTATTTCTATAACGTGTGTTACTTGTGTCATTTCCACTGGTGTCTTTCCATTTCTGACCCGTGATGTCTTCATTTTCTTCTTCTCCAACGAACTCTTGCTTAGTGTTATCCCATCTAAGTTCAGGTAAGTTGTTGCCAATAAGAATACGATCAGCTAGCTGTCTTTCCTCAGAAGGGCTTCTTTCAACTAGTTCTGGGTCTGTTGCTGGTAATTGTGCAGGAGCTAAATTAAGTCTTCTGCTTGCATCTGTTACTGCTTGAGGATATATCCACTCATTGGGAGGTCGCAGTTTGTCATTGGGAACTCCAGTTTCTGTTCCTTGTAGGACATTTGCTGTCGTAAAACCAGTAGTAGCAGGCGTAGGAGGATTAGTGTAGGGAACCTCTTTAAATGGTACTCGCCTAGTACGTTTTCTAAAATAATTTTCTATCTCGTCTCGACGTACTCTATTAAAGTTCAAACTAGGGTCATTAGACCTTCGTCTGGTAATATTATCTGTTACTTCAGTTGGGTCAGTACTTTGATTTCGAGCAAATTGTGCCGTTACCAATAAATCAATACGTTCGGCATAAGCTTGGCTGTTATAAGCAACTTGATTTGGAGCGTCAGTGGTTGATTTATTTGTAGATGAAAGTTTTTTACTTGTATCTGGTGAATTATTTTCCCTAAATAAATGAATTTCGTCTCCACCGCTATCTGTTGCTTCGACAGGAGCAGCACCAGCTAAATTTCCACCAACAATTATCTTGCCGTTTTCTCGCTCATAATAACAAGAGTCTTTACTACTTACTTGGAATAGCGTAATCGGAAATAAACCTGGCGAACTTGCCTTTCCTATCATTAAGTTACTATTGGTAAACACACGTCCATTCAAGCGAAATTTTGGACCTGGTGTAATGTCCAAGTCATCCTCATAGACAACAGCATTGTTTGTAATAGGTAACTGAGTACGGTCTTGTTGTAATTCGATTGCTGAAAAACTTTTATTTCCTTTGTACTGCTCATATTTACTATCTGGACTTCCATTGTTTAGTGGAACTTGAGTAATAGGAACTGTCGCAGCGTAAACAAAGAAGCTCTTTTTTAATTCTCCTGTTTGCATTTTATACCAACCAGAATTACCAACTAAGCTGGCACTTGTATCTCCTTGCGCATCACAAGCATTGCCCGCTCTGCCAGAAAGCATAGGCGGTGTTCTAGCATCAAGTGAAATACGATTTCGAGTCGGGTTAACACCATTTTGGGGTGGAGTTCGGAAATAAATACCGTAGAGAGTATAGCTGTCAAATTTACCATCATTATCTGTGTCTACCGGGAATTTCCAAGCGGTTTCCAAAATTTCTTTATTTTCTAGTGGTCCATCATTTCGAGATGTGATTTCTGCATTCGCATCTAAGTTTGTAGCTAAAGTTAAAGGTGTTTCATCACCTAAAGTGTATACATCTATTTTGGATGTTAAAGTATTATAAAGAGTTGCATTTGACGGAACAGCACGTGGCAATGACGGGTCAGCAAATAATTCACTTATTTTCGCTTTAGCTCTATCAAGTGCAGGAGTTGCTGCTCTCAAAACAGCTTCATTGACACGAACATTACTTGCATTTTGAGAACGTTCAAATGAGCGGAATAAAATCGCCATAGTTAGCAACACTACAACTATTGAAACCATTGCTACTGTAGGCAAGACAAAACCTGCGTTTGCTGACCTTGGTTTTTTCTTTACAACCAGTAAATATTGCAATAACCACAACAACAGCTTTCTGAGTTTAGTAACAGTGCCGCAAATAATTCTATAGTATTTCCGAATAGCCCTGACTAACTTGCGATTTCGAGACATAGCCCCTTTCCTGCCAATTGAATAAATTTTTTTGTAAAAATGTTTTCTGAGATTATGTTTACGTGAAATAAACAAACAACCCTAGGCTTGTTTGCAAAGACAAGTTTTTGACCCTGCCCCTTGTTAAGCTAAACAAATAAAGATAGTTTTAAAAAAACTTACATAGTGTCCAATTCATAGTACTTATAGAAAATTTTCGGGTTAATGAGGATTTCATATGTACTAATAGATTTATAGTCGAGAGAGAGTAATAATGCCATAACTTTACATTAACTTTGTGAAAGATAAACTTCACACAAGACGGACTTGTGAAAAGTTATTAGGAGAGTAGACTTATGTTACCCACTAGCGAGCTAAAACATATCAGTTGCTTGTGGAAATATCACGCTAGGTTGTAGTGGCACAAGATTATGACACATTAAACATCTTTAGTGGTGAACTATATGAAGGATTTATAAAGCCTCAAAGCTTTGCAATGGCAATATGTCATTCGATATTGCTCATGCTTATCTTCGGGTAGTACCACGAGATAGAAACTAAAAATAAAATTCAATTTACTCTTTAAATTTACTTTTATTGCACTTTACAATTGTAGAAGCTGTAGAATAAACAGGGTGCCTATATAATGCTTTATAGTTATCAGGACGAAAAGGACGTTTTAACCACACTTCAAGAACCTGATTAAATATTCCATATTTTTTGAGCCTAGGTTTTTTGTTACCTTGCTCCTTTAATAAATAAATCTCTATTGTTTGTGTAGAATAGTTACCTTGAATTTTCCAACCTATAGAATCATTTACAACAGAAAAATCAGAAATTTCTATTGGTAGTTTTTCTGAAAAAGATTGCCAAAAAGGAATAAACTTACTAACGTAAAAAGCCGCAGTTAAAGACCTTAAAGACCATAAGCAACTACCCGAACCCGAATACTTATCAAGAAGACTCAAATCTTTACAACAGAAGCCTTGAGTCACGCTACCATACTGTAAAGAATCTTTTTCTACAAAAAAACGCCAAGTTAAATCTAAAGCACGATAAGCAAGACCGGGTTTAATAACTTCAGGAGCTAGTAGTGTTCCCGTAATTAATGGAGCAGGAGCAGCCATTCGATAACATACACTCCTGCCCATTACAGGGAATCCATTTTTACTAAATAAGTGTTTGTAAAATTCAATAAACTCCTGATGAGTTGTTTTGATAAAATCATGGTCAAAGCTAGAATCAATTTGGTCTATCCAGAATAAACTATAATGAATTGCCCAGGCATTATAATAATCAACTCCTTTGGGCGGGTCGTCAAACCAACCTTGTCCAATGTAGTTTTTCTTGAATTGTTCGTATCGTTCTTTAATAACTTGCTCTAATTTTAAATTATTAACTCCTAGACTTTGTAAAAACTTCAAAGTTATAACAGGAAACAGTAACCAATTATTTTCGTATACCTTTTTATTGGCTACTGGTTCAAGCCAAACAATAACTTTGCTTTTCTCCTCATTAGATAATACAGACCAAAGATACTCACGGCTAATCCATAGACCAAGAGCAATATCTGCGGCTTCTACAATTCGCTGGTCTAAACTGTTTATATGACCCCAGTATTCTGAATTTTGTGGATCAGTCCCTGCAATTATTCCTTGGCGCAAAACTTCTACTAACTCTACTTCTTCCCCTCCAAGCTTAATAACTTCGTCATTTCCTGACGCAAGCCAAGCTGCGGCAAGCGGAAAAAAGCGAGCAAAACCTTCGAGACCTTCTATAGTTAGACCATGTATACTTCTAGCTCCAGGATAGCAAACAGATGCACCATGAACTGAACGGTATTTAACAAATCCATTTGCGAAATACTCAAAAAGCGCTTTATACCGTAAATTGAATTCTTCAGAGTTTTCCGTAGTTGTAAGAAACAAGTTTTTGATTTTAATATCATCTTGCTCGTATCCATCATAAGGCTTTACATGCATCGACCATCCGGAAACAGGACGAAAAAATAATTTTAGTCTAGTCAATTTAGGAACATTAGGAAAAAACTTAGTTTCTAACCACTTTACTTTTGGAATAATTCTTGTAAAGCCCATAGCTAAAATATACAATAATGCTAAGTATAAAACGTTATAATAAGCAGCTAAGTTGTCTTATTAACTATATAATATGTATTTATTAATTCTTTAACTACCGTGTAAACACGTGTAATTTGACTAGGAACTACAAGTACATGTTCCGCTCTCCGTTAGTTTACTAAATCGCTTATTAAATGCATGGCGCCGTGTAATGTTATTTTTTCCAAGTGGGCACCGGATAATGGTTGTTATATGTAAAAGACCTAAAGACCTAACCCCTTACCCGAACGATTTAATAGGGTTTCTGAGCTATCAGTTTGGGCGCCTATAGCTGCTGAAATAGTTGATTTTTCGTTCAAGTGTGGGGTCTTACCCTTGAATCGGTCTTCTGTATCCTTTTAGGGAAGGGGGTAAGGGGGTAAGGCTCTAATAATAATTAACTTTGATGTAACCAAGGTTGTAAATCAGCTAAGGATGTAAAATTTAATAAAGCTTCACTCAAATCTTGGAGAGTTTTTAAAGATAAACTCTCTAGAAAGTAAGTATCGATAAATACAGAAATTTGTTCGACTTGTGCAGGATTTAGACCCAACGAAGCGAGTACCTGTAGTGAAATTAGCTTTACCATTGGACGTTCAGAAACATCCATATGCATTTTCGACATTAAAGCACTGGCAACAGGGTTTTGTATATTTACAAAGTCTTGCCAGTCAAGTTGATTTAACTGAACTACTTCATAATCAAACTGCACTACACTCTTGCTTCTGACGCTGATGTTGAAGGATGATGGTTGTATGGTCAACGGTGCATCATGAGAGAAAATGACGATTGGCAATATTGGAATGCCATATATTTTATACAAATCAGCAAAGTATAAAAACATTCGTTCGCTAAAGTCTTTCTGAATATAAGACTGATGCTCGATGTGTATAATAAATAGCGTTTGCTGATTTTTGCATTTCGCTTGGACTAATACATCTATAAGTTTTTTCTCACCTTGTTTGACATTTGTAAGTATCTCCTGTGGCAAAAATGTTATAGAGTCTTTCTCCAAAACATTACTCATATCTGGAAAAAACAACTCAATAAACTCAAGGAAAAAATTCTGTATTAACTTTTTAAACAAGCTATCGTGGTCAATCATGAAATAATTTCAACTTTTTGTGCATCCTGTATAGTACACAAGTATTAAACATAAAATATTCAATATATAATTTTTTTTATGAAGTCTTAATAATCAATATTATCTACGCAGCGCGTACATTATGTAGTAACTTAATCGTTAAAAAAGCAAACATTAAGATGCAGCTTGCATATCAACATTATCATCTCTATCCCAACAACAATCAAAGTCGTCTGATTTTTGCTCACTTGTTACGCTTATAACCATTAATATACAAATTTTGGCATCCCACTGCTGATAGATATTCTATTATCTGCAAAAATGAATAATTATTATATGCTCTCAGGTAATATGAATTGTGATTTAATGTGAAAATGTAAGTATTGCCTTGAAATGATCTTAAAGATTGTAAATACGCGAAAAAAACATCAAATCATGTACAAGAGCAAATGGTAATATTTTAAGCATACCCGTATAATTACGTAGTACTATGTCTACCACAAATAAGTTATTGCTTGCAGTTGTCAGCATGGTTTGTATCGTCTTTGGTACACCCAATGTTGCTGGTGCTGCAACAAAATTAACTTTCGATGAATTAGGTTCTCCTACACCTGTTGATAATTTGACAGTAAAAGGGGTAACTTTTGATTACAAAATAGATGGTGTTGACTCAAACGAGGCAATGTACAATGCATCTTTCCCACCACAATTACCAAGCGGTTTATTAGCTAATGTTCAACAACCATTGTTAGAGGGTAATGCTAAAGGAATTTTATCTCTAGACTTTGCTGCACCAGTAGAAGCGCTAGAGTTTGCCGTCGGTGTAGAGGCTTTTCGACCTTTGGCGCCTGGTTTTTCTGTAGAACTTTTAGACCAAGGATTAAATTCTTTAGGAGTTACGCCAGTTAATACAGCACCGTTAGCTATTTTATCTGAAGGACTATTTAAATACAGTGGCGCCCCAATTAAAAACGCTATTTTGAGCTTTAATAGTGAATTCTTTTTAAACCCGGATAATCCGCGATTCTCTCTTGATAACCTTAGCTATACCGCAGTACCTGAACCATCTTCACTAATTGCCTTACTAGCTAGTAGTGCAATTGGTGCATGTTTATATCGGGTACGTAAACAGCAGCAAAAAGTTGTTTAGGAGAAAGTATATATAAACAGGGGGCATGATATTATTATGCCCCCTGTTAAATGTAATATATAACACAATCGCGCTTTGCGATTACCACTAGTGCAGCATGGCTAAAATAACTATCCAGTTAGAAAAAGCTACAAAGCTTATCAAGTAAGGAATCTTTTTTCTGCCTTCTGCCTCCTATCTTCTGCCTTCTGGCACTAGCGTGCGGTTTAGTAGTGATTTAAATTGAGACCAGCTTCTTTTGCCATTGCTGCTAAACCCTTGATTTCGATAGTTTTGAGAGCTTTGGTTGAAATCTTTAGTTTGACAAAACGGTTTCCTTCTGCCCACCAAAGACGCTTTGTTTGCAGGTTAGCTTGTTGCAAACGCTTGGTACGTCGGTGTGAGTGCGATAGTGCGTAACCGTTATTTGCTTTTTTACCAGTTAATTGACAGCGACGAGCCATTTTATTTTTTCTCCGATATTTTTGGTCACAATCTACTATTGTATAGCGATTTTTGATTGTAGAGACGTGACATGTCACGTCTCCTGCCGTGTTTAATACGAAGACGTGATATATCGCGTCTCTACATCTTTACTTCGTTGCTTGTTCGGTCAACTTAGTTAGTACATCGTTGGAGCGTTCAACAAAGGATTTCATTCCTTCTGCATCAAAGCCTTTTTGCGACATTAGTGCCAAATCGTATACGTGTTGACATATCATGTCCGCTAGCTGTCCGGTTGGGGACTCTCCTCCACCTTGAATAATAGTACCTTGGCTCAATGTTGCCAAGTTCTGAATTAATGGGTGTGCTGTGTTGACTACCAAAACATGTTCATCAGGGAATTCTACTGCTTGTTGCTGCATCATTGCGTTCATTTCGCGCAGGCGCCGCAGTATTTCAGGTAATAATACCATTGCTGGTGGTGTACCCTGTGGGTTATCTGATTTTAAGGATTCTGTACGGATGTTGAGCTTGGGTTTGTTGATAGCTTTCTCGAATAGTTCCTTAATAACTTCGCTCTTCGTTTTGTTTGTAGTGGGGTCTACTATTTCTGCTGGCTTTTCTTTATCGAGCAGGGTGTTATCAAGTTCTGAGTCTACGCGCGTAAATTTAACATCATTATATTCGCGCTCTAAGAAGTTGATAAAGTGAGTGTCAATAAAGGAGTCCATATATAGGACTTCCAATCCTTGGCTCTTATGTAATTCTACGTATGCTGCTTGTGATGCTTCCTCTGTACAGTAAAATACACGATTCTCGTGACGCTCTTTATTACGTTCCAAATACTCTTTAATGTTGGTATAAGGTAACTTGGCGCCTGCATTTACATCTTGCCAAGCATCACTATCTTCGGTTTGTACTTGTACAGTAGGAGTATCTTGGCTTGGTTGGTAAGTTGTGCGGAAGACAATTATATCTTCAACTTGCTTCTTAAATTTCTCGTCGTTGAGGGCGCCGAATTTAACGAAAGTCCCCAAGTCTTTCCATGCACCTACATACTGTTCACGGTTATCACGGTAAAGCTCTTTGAGTCTATCCCCAACTTTCTTGGCAATATAATCACCAATCTTCTTAACAGTTCTATCACCTTGCAGCGAACTACGCGATACGTTAAGCGGAATATCTGTACTATCGACAACTCCCCGCATTGGCAATAGGAACTGAGGTATGATTTCTTCAACGTTATCGCTGACGAACACCTGGTTACAGAACAGCTTGATTTGTCCCTTGGTAACATCTACATCAGGACGCAGTTTCGGAAAATACAGAATTCCATTGATAATAAATGGGTAATCGGTATTTAAATGTACCCACAGCAAAGGTTCTTCTTGGAATGGATACAGGTATCGATAAAACTCTAAATAGTCTTCCTTACTTAGATTACTCGATGACTCACGCCAAGGCGCCTTTTGTTTGTTAACCACCTCACCATCAAGTTTGATGGCAACCGACATAAAGTCACAATATGTCTTAACCAGAGTCTTAACGCGCGCAGCTTCGAGATATTCTAATTCCTCCTCCATCAAATGCAGCGTAATAGTAGTACCACGAGTAGTACGCGCAGAATCTTCGAGGGTGAAATTTGGCGAACCGTCACAACTCCAATGTACTGCTTGGGCGCCTTCTCTATATGACAACGTATCGATTTCAACTTGGGAGGCAACCATAAACGAAGAATAGAAACCCAAACCGAAGTGACCGATAATTGGTTGGTTAGAGTCACCCTTGTACTTCTGGATAAATTCCTCAGCGCTAGAAAAAGCTACCTGGTTAATATACTTCTTAATTTCATCAGCCGTCATCCCAATCCCATTATCGGTAATTGAGAGCGTCTTTTTATCTTTGTCGATAGCAACAACGATTTCAGGTTCGCCAATATCACCAGAGTACTCACCCGCACGTGATACCATACTCAACTTCTGAATAGCATCCACCGCGTTCGACACGAGTTCCCGAAAGAAGATTTGGTGGTCAGAGTAAAGCGACTTCTTAATAATCGGGAATATATTCTCGGTATGAATACTGATAGTACCTTGCTCTAGCATAATTCCTGTGTGTGAAAGACTAATAAATTTTAATGGGTTTTATGCAGAATAGCTCTATAGACCTATCCCTAAAGACATTTCCATTAAGGATTGTAAGCGTAACTGTAGCCAAATGGCTCCTAACTACTAAGTACTGTTTGCCGACAACCCCAAATTCGGTTTTCCCTACCGACACTCCCAGAAACCGGGTTTCCCCATCACTAAGCATAGCAATCTAAATGTTTACCTGCATGAAACCCGGTTTCTTATTATTACAATTTAGAAGGGACGGTTCAGGATGCCCATCCCACAAGAGTTTTTATTATAGGCAACATGTAATGTGCGTATTACATAAACAAACGTAGTCAAATGCAAGTCTTTTGAATACAGTAATTCTTATATATTCGTATGTCTATGATAACTGACTCGTAATCAAATGATATACGTTTGAATACTTTTGATGATACATTGATTTATAGGCAACAATCCAACCGATGCAAAAGAGAATTATTATATAAGAGTAAATCTATGTTTTTAACCTGCTGGATGCGAGAAAGAAAACCTGTAGCTTACAGAATAGACAGCACAATCTTGGAAGTGCTTAATAAACTGGCTAAAGAAAAAAATACGAGTGTTAACAGATTTATAGAATCCCATTTCCTAAAAGTCGCTATTGAAAGGGGCATGTTACCAGAGGATACTGAGCTTTTAGGTGAAACTAGGGGTGGCAACAGAAAAGGTAAAAACACTGAAAAGGTATAACTATGGAAACTATAACTGCGAAACAAGAATTGTTACAGCTAATTCATGCACATCTAAACACAGCGCATCAAACAACTTTAGAGAAAGTACTCGAATTACTCGAAGATGAGCAAGATATTAGGGATGCTCGCGTTGCAATAGCCGACTCAAGAATAAACGGTACCGTCTCATGGGAACAAGTTAAACAGGAAAATGGACTGTGAGAGCTTTAGTTGATGTTACTGAATTAATGGACATTGCTAAAGAGTTAAAATTTCAGCCTGAATTAGTTCAAATGCCATGTCTTACACATACCGAAATTCATGCACTTCTTTGGCACGGATTAATTGAAGATACTCCCCCAGATTTAGAGGCAAGGTATGATGAACTGGCTCTTCGTATCAATCCTGATGCGATTCGTTACGCCACAGGTAAATGGGTAACATCTTTTAATTATGAGTAAGTACATTATTTTTAAAGCAGAAGATGCTTCCTGCGAGCTATGGAAAAGTATGCTTTTAGCACATACCGGAGCATGTACTGACATTCTTGCCGAACATTACGATTCTTCAACACTTCCTCTACCTGCACCTGGTTATAGGTTAAGAGAGTTTCATAAAATCGAACAATTCGTTGACCCAAATTTTCCTGGCGCCAGTACTCATAGTAGAATCGGTGATTGGGAAGTTACAAACGTTGAAGAATATTCGTTACTATTTGCCGATAAATGAATTTGAAACGATAATTATTTGCTACTGCCGTTATTTACCCGTTAATACTCCACTTGAACCGCTACCTAAAATTCAAACTACACAGAAACTACAGCAAGTTTAACTAACACTGGGTTCTAAAAAGCTTACATGTTAACAAAATCAAGGTTTACGTGCGTAAATTTAATATTGTTCTATCAAATAGTTCAAATACCATGTCTTACACATACCCAAATTCATGCACTGCTTTGGCACGGATTAATTGAGGATACTCCCTCAGATATAGAAGCAAAGTATGATGAACTAGCTACAAGGATAAATCCTGACGCTATTCGTTACGCTACAGGTAGATGGACGACATCTTTTTGAACTTTAAAATTTGTTCATGGTGCGTCACTGCTTCAAAAATTATATATAAAATCAAAGATTTTCATAGCAGTGACGCACCCTACCCTTAACTTTTCACTGTCTTGATTTTCTAACCCCATTTATCGACGGGCAAATTGGTAGCCTACTAAAAACATTCTTAGGGAAGTTATTGAGGTACCGCCTAGATACATTCCAGGTTTCTGCTTAATTTATGATAGCAATTTATATAGTTGGCTCATAGCAACATTTATTTAAGGAATGTACTGCGTTCAAGAATTAGCTTCGACTCGATGGCGCCTTTTATATTCTAGAACGGAAGCAAAAACTGTCTTAAACCCTCTTCCCTTTGTGGTTTGCTTTTGCGTGAATCATATTTATTGATGGTGCGTCACTGCTACAATAATCTCTCATTTTATATGTAGTTTTTTCAAGCAGTGACACACCCTACGTTAAATATTGTTTTTAACATATTTATATTTTAATGTGTTGATGTTGGGTTACGCTTGCGCTTCACCCAACCTACATCTCTAGACTTCAGAGGTTGTTTCGATTAGTTGGACGGTTGTTTGAGCTACGGGTATTTTGGCAGGCGCCTTTTTATCAAAAGACAAACCGTGTTCTGCTTTGTCGATAATAACGGTGTCTCCGGGGACAAAGGTGTTTTCGAGAATTTTGGTTGCTAAAGTGTTCTCGACTTCTCTTTGTATTGCGCGTTTGATGGGTCTAGCGCCATATGTTGGGTCGTAACCGACTTCGATTAAATACTCGCAAGCTTCTTTGGATATTTCTAAGCTGATTTTTTGGTCTGCGAGTAAGTTTTCGACTCGTTTGAGTTGAATTCTAATGATTTGACCCATTTCGCTACGGCTGAGAGGATGGAAGATTATCAAATCATCGACGCGGTTGACGAATTCGGGACGGAAGTGTACTCGAAGTGATTCTAATACGCGGTTACGCATTTTTTCATACTGATTGTCATCGCCAGAAATATCAAGGATATGTTCACTACCGATGTTGCTGGTCATGACAATTACGGTGTTACGAAAGTCTACGGCACGTCCTTGGGAGTCGGTAATTCTACCGTCATCGAGTACTTGTAAAAGTATATTAAATACATCTGGATGTGCTTTTTCGACTTCATCCAAAAGTACTACTGAGTAAGGACGGCGCCGTATTGCTTCGGAAAGTTGTCCTCCTTCTTCGTAACCAACGTATCCTGGAGGGGCGCCCACGAGTCGAGATACTGAGTGTTTTTCCATGTACTCAGACATATCGAGACGCACTATAGCATCGTCGGAGTCAAACATAAATTGTGCTAATGCGCGCGCTAACTCAGTTTTTCCTACACCTGTTGGTCCCATAAATAAGAATGAACCAATGGGACGGCTAAGGTCTTTTAATCCTGCACGTGCCCTCCGTATGGCAGCAGAAACTTTTTCGACTGCTTCAGATTGTCCTACTACACGTAAATGTAAATGACTTTCGAGTTGTAGAAGCTTTTTCCGTTCCGATTCTAATAAACGGTTTACAGGAATACCTGTCCATTTAGCAACAATTTCAGCAATATCAGCTTCGGTTACTTGCTCACGTAATAAAGTTGAACCTTCGCTTTGCAAGTCTACTAATTGGGTTTCTTTGGCTTCGCGTTCGCGCTGCACTCCTTCTAATTTGCCGTACTTTAACTGCGCTGCTTTATTCAAATCATATGCGCGTTCGGCTTGCTCAATTTGTACCCGCAGCTTTTCTTCTTCTTGCTTTAAGGCACTAATTGCTTCTAATATATTTTTCTCACCTTGCCATTGGTCATTTAATTCGTGCTGTTTTTCGGTTAAGCTCGAAATTTCTGACTCAATACGTTGCAATCTTTCTTTGGTTTGTAGAGTTGTTTTTTCTTCTCCTGCTAAGGAAAGCTTTTCCATTTCCAACTGCATTAGGCGCCTATCTATCGCTTCTAAGTCCGCTGGTTTGGAAGTGATTTCCATTTTCAATTGTGCGGCAGCTTCGTCAACTAAGTCAATCGCTTTGTCAGGTAGAAAACGGTCAGAAATATAACGTGCGGATAATGTGGCAGCAGCTACTAACGCACTATCAGATATTTTGACGTTATGGTGAACTTCGTAACGTTCTTTTAAACCCCGTAATATCGAGATTGTATTTTCAACGGTGGGTTGGTCTACATATACTTGTTGAAAACGTCTTTCTAATGCGGCATCTTTCTCTATATATTTACGGTACTCATCCAAAGTACTGGCGCCGATACACCGTAATTCACCACGTGCTAACATTGGCTTGAGCAAATTTCCGGCATCCATTGAGCCTTGTTGCCCAGAACCTGCACCAACAACGGTGTGTAGCTCATCTATAAATAAAACTATTTGCCCGTTCGATTCAGTAACTTCACGTAGAACCGCTTTAAGACGGTCTTCAAATTCACCACGATATTTGGCGCCTGCAATTAAACTACCAATATCCAGCGAAATTAACTGACGGTTTTTCAAAGATTCTGGAACGTCACCATTTACTATCCGTTGCGCTAACGCTTCGGCAATAGCAGTTTTACCGACTCCAGGTTCACCAATTAACACAGGGTTATTTTTACTGCGTCGCGATAGTACTTGGATAACTCGACGAATTTCATCATCACGCCCAATTACAGGGTCAAGTTTCCCAGCTTTTGCAGCTTCCGTCAAATCGCGTCCAAACTTTTGTAGTGCTTCGTAACGTGACTCTGGGTTTTGGTCGGTGACTTTTTGACTACCACGTACCGTTTTTATTGTAGTCTCTAACTTCGTTACATCTAGGTCAACGTTTTTGAGAACTTTTTTTCCGACACGTTCATCATCAACAAAACCCAACAGCATATGCTCTACTGATATAAACGAATCTTTCATTCGTACCCGTGCTTCTTCTGCACGGTCGAGCATTGTGTCTAAACTGCGACCTAAATACAATTGTTCGCCACGAGCTACTTTTGGCTGACGACGCGCGTAATCTTCGAGTTGCTGTAGTATTTTATTGGCATCGGCGCCTGCACGGTTAATTAAACGCGCGGCTAATCCGTTATCTTGTTGTAAGGCAGCAATAATTAAATGCTCAACATCCAACTGCTGCTGTTGGTAAGCACGAACGATATCCTGCGACTTGACAATGATATCCCAAGCTTTATCTGTAAATTTATCGGGGTCTGTAGGCTGCATTTTAAATAGTTATGAGTTAAGAGTTAGGAGTAGGGTGCGTGACGCCATAACAATTCTGGAATAAAATGAATGATTTACTAGCGTCACGCACCTTACAAGTTAAGAATGTAGAGACTTAGCATAATTATCTACAATATATATACTCGCATTTTGCAGCCTTTTCAGTAAGGCTTCATCATGCTAAAAGCTTAAACCTCGGCGCCAACTTTATTGTAACTAGTACAAAAAGCTAGAAGAGAGGCTAGCTGTTTAAAAGATTATGGCATGTTAAGAGATGTTGATTTATTTAATACCCACTATTAATTTTAACTCTTAACTCGTGAGTAAGGTGGGCAGTGCCCACCATACCAGGAGTTGGTTGTATTAAAATGAAAACACTGTTCTGAGGGTGCTTTGCCAGATTGTACCGTTATCTTTGTCGTTATCGGGGTTGGTGACGACGGTGAATATGGGGGTGACGCTTACGCTGTCGCTAAGTCTAAGGTTATAAAATGCCTCGAAGTTAGTTTGAGTTGCGTTTCCTAAGTCACCTGTTACAAATGGTTGACCAACTGCTACTCCGGCAAGGGTTCCCGGTATGACAAGGTTACGCTGTTGTAAACCTACTGACCAACTAAAAGGATGTGCTTCTAAATTACGGTTGATAGCGTTGTTAAATCCTTCGTAACTTCCGTATCCTACTCTTCCAAAAAATCCTGTGTTTAGACTTAGACGATACTCGGCGTTAAAACCAAAAGCGTTGATATCAGAGTCGTTAATTTGAGCGTTAGTATATTGTAATTTTAATTTTAGCTGATTGCTGGGAGCATATTCTAATTCTACGCTCGCTTGGCGCCTATCCCCCGATATGCCTTGAGTTGGTTGATTTGCGTCTGCTGCTATATATAAACCACGTGCTGCAAATTTACTATCTTTTGGACTCCATGCGACGGCAACACCTGCACCAGATGTACGGTCAATTTGATTTTGGACGATAAGTGGATTATTTAAAAATATACCGGAACTAAAATCAAGTGCTTCATCGTTAGCATAAGAGTTTTTATCGATAAAATCACGTGGCGCCATTTTTGCCCCTACTGTTACTGCTAGGTCATCCTGGGGACGAAATGTGTAGTATAGGCGCCTTAATTTCAAATTTGATTCAACATCACTATAATCTAGCCCACCAGCATTGGCAAATAATCCATTACTACCCAATAAATTAAACCCTTCTCGCTGTTCTGCTCCCACAGCATCACTACCGTTATTACCTGACTCTAACTGTGTGACGAGTAAATCTTTTTGATTAAAGCTGGTTATTAAGTTCAAACGAGTACGCGAAACAATTGTACTCGAAGCACTACTTCCCCCTGTAATGCCAGCTATTTGTTGTCCTTGGAGTTTAGTTGTGGTAGAAAATTGATTTGCTTCAAGTTCCGCAGCTTTATACTCTGTATTGTCAATACGCTCTCTAACTTGGCTTAATACAGTAGCATACTCTTTTTGCAGGCGCCGAACTGTAATTGCATCTTGCCGAACATATTGGTCACCAATGGCATTCGCAAGTATTCCTTCGATTTTATCAAGAGTTGTTGCCAGTGCTGCTGCAAACTCGTATCGCGTCATTGGTTTATTACCGCGAAATGTTTTGTCAGGATATGCTGATAATATACCGTAACGTTCCATCAACGACTTTAACGCAGTATATGCCCAATCAGTTGGCTTAACGTCCTCTAGTTCGTTCACCATTGGTAATTGTTCTAATGCATCTGGGTTGGCATCTGGAGTTGTTGCAGGGTCAGCAGCGATGGGTGAAAATTCTGCAACTTGAACACCTACGTCAAGTGTAGGCGCCTCATGATGTGGTAAAGATGCCATTGAAGGGAAACACAACTGGCTAAATATACCGCAACTCAATAAACCAATGAGTTTAGGGGGCGGTTGCAACTGCGACAACCGCGTATACTGTTTAGGCTTCAACTCCATCACACCTGCACTATATGTAAAAATTACTTATTAACTAACTGTTGATTAGTTTCATTTTTGGCTTCTGAACCCTGAGTACCCAACTGTATTAGTTCTACCTTATAACCATCGGGGTCTTCAATAAATGCAATCACAGTTGAACCGTGTTTCATGGGTCCCGGTTCGCGCGTTACCTTACCACCAAGCTTTTTAACTTCATCGCAGGTAGCATAAATATCATCCACCCCAAGTGCAATATGACCATAAGCATCGCCTAAATCATATTTTTCTTTACCCCAGTTATAAGTGAGTTCTAGCACCGATGTATCAGATTCGTCACCATACCCAACAAACGCGAGTGTAAATTCTCCACCCGGATAATCCTTTCGTCGTAGTAATTTCATCCCCAGGACGTTGCAGTAAAACTTTAACGACTCTTCAAGATTCCCCACCCGCAGCATTGTGTGTAGTAAACGCATAATTTTATTCCTTCGAGCTTCTTATAAAGATTTTAGTCGTTTTGATCCCCCCTTGCCCCCCTTAATAAGGGAATATGATTTAAAAATATGCCTTAATAAACTAAAAACAAGATTTAAAGCCCCCCTTAATAAGGGGGGTTGGGGGGATTAAATATTTTAAAATGGGCTAATTGATAGGGATTTTACTTTTTTGGCGCCTAATGGTGGTGTAAATTTGAAGGTTTGTGGTGCCAGATTTTTGACTTCGGTGCGCTGCTGGATTTTTTCGATTATTGCAATATCTAACCCGTCGTCTTTGCCAACAATTTGCATTTGTTCGAGATTGGCTAGTTGTGGGTTAACGAAAGCACTTATAGTATATCCTTGTTTGGGGTCGTTGAATGAATACACGTATGTTTGCTTGCCTTCGATGTCGCGTGTTTCTCCTTGAATTGATTGATTTGCTGCTGCGCTAATTTCTTTGATAACTTCTGGTTGCGATAAGGCGCCGCTAGCAATATATTTACCCATATTATCAGCGAATTCAAGGAAAAACGAAGAAGAAAGACCAATTAAAAACGAATCATCTGACTTATTAAAGGCTTGAGATGAAATTATACTATATTGTTTTAAATCTGGTCTATATATGTAAACTTGTTTACCATCAGAAACAACAACTGCGGATTCTTTACTTAGTTTACCATCTTGAGTAAAGGCAATTTCTGACCTAAATTGATTCGTAGAATTGACTGTAGTTTTGGCTTGTATATAAAAGGTAACATCTGTACCTTGCTTTGTTCCTCTTAACTGCATTTGCGATACAGTTTGATAATTACTACCCTTAAAAAAACTTTCTCCTGTTTTAATCAGTAATGGCAAATCTAATTGAGAAGGAGTTGCCGTTGCAGGTTTTGACGATGACGCTATAGATAGACTCGCTGGAACTGCCGAGTGGGTAGGTACTGCATTACTATAACCAATAGACCCAAATGTTACAGCAATTATACTTACTGCACTTGCTAAATATTTTGAAACTGAAACCATATTTCTCACACTAGAATTATTGAAACGGTTTTGTCGTAGCGTTTTGAGTTAATGGTATAAAATTTGATATCTATACCTAGTCTAGTATAGCTTTTGGTAATGGGTCGTTGGCAACGGATGTAACGGATGTAACGGATATATATTCGTAAGGGCGGGTTAACCCACTAATATAGGACTTACGCTGCATAAACCTGGTTTCTACGCATTCATTGTCGCAGACAAATCGTCATTTTATTACATGTTATCAACGTATATTCCAGGTTTCTAGGTTTTCATGCGTAAGTCCTGTAATAAACATAACTAATAAACATAGTATAAGGAACGAGTAAACCCGCCCTCCCCTTCCCCACCCCACCTATAAACTTAATCCTCAGTCGTCAACTCCAAACCTCCTTGATAACCAGTTATTAAGCGGCTACCATCCTTAAAAATATGAACCTCAAGCTGGTCGCTAGCCCAATTAATTTTGTCAGAGAGCGCTGGGTTAAAAACATGGACTCGCTGGTTACTCGAAGAAACCGGAGAATTAGGAGAGTTCACCGCTAACCCCTCAACATAGGCGCCATCAATCAAAATATCAAGTTGTGTTAATAAGTCTTGGGCGCCAGCTGGGGCATAATCAGATTGGAGTTGTTCTAGGGTAAAGCCAGTAAAGGACATGACATTTAAACCTGCTGCTTTGACCTTTTTAGCAACGTTAGAGAGTGCAGAAGCTTGCCAAAAGGGTTCTCCACCTGAAAAAGTTACTCCTTGGTTACGAGAGTCAGCAAGGATTTTTTCAACCAGGTTATCTACAGATATGAGTTGATTAATCTCAAACGACCAAGAAGCTTCATTAAAGCAACCCGGACACTCACGCATACACCCCTGCACCCAAACAACGGCGCGCGAACCAGGACCATTTACCTCTGATGCATCAACATAGCCCATGATATTGAGATAACCAGCCGGGATTTCAAACAGTGAAACGTAAGGGTGAGTTTTTTGTTGATATTGAGTCATTTTGTTTACTTTGTTCTGTATTGATTCAGGTATGGGTTTACTAAAAGACTATGCGGAAAGTTTGAGGAGATTGTGAGGGTATTTAATGAATTATTTCTAATTGACTGTCTACAAAGTCCCGCAGTCGTCCTATGCTAGATTGTCGGGCAGCGAGTGACTGTTTACTGTTATGGAACGAGCAAAAGTATAAAAGGACGTTGAGACACATGATTGATACTGCAATTGAGACAATTGTTGCACGCGAAATTCTTGACTCACGCGGAAAGCCTACGGTAGAAGCTGAGGTTCACTTATTTAACGGCGCCGTTGGGTTAGCTCAAGTTCCCAGTGGTGCCTCAACAGGTTCTTTTGAAGCACACGAACTTCGAGACGGTGAAAAAAATCGTTATGGTGGTAAGGGAGTACTAAAAGCTGTACAAAATATTAGAGATGTACTGGCGCCAAAGTTATTAAACCTTGATACGCTCAACCAAGAACTCATTGACCGCACGATGATGTCCATTGATGGTTCGCCGAATAAAGCAAATTTGGGCGCCAATGCGATTTTAGCTGTGTCTTTGGCAGCGGCAAAAGCAGGAGCGGATGCGTTAGCTATTCCTTTGTACCGTTATTTGGGTGGACCTTTAGCTAACTTGCTCCCAGTTCCTTTAATGAACGTTATCAACGGTGGCGCCCATGCGTCAAACAACGTTGATTTTCAAGAGTTTATGATAGTGCCAGTAGGCGCCTCATCTTTCCGTGAAGCACTGCGTTGGGGTGCTGAAGTTTTTGCTACCTTGGCGAAAGTACTCGACGATAAAGGTTTGCTAACAGGTGTTGGTGACGAAGGTGGCTTTGCACCCAACTTGGAATCAAACCAAGTTGCCTTAGAGTTACTCATAGCAGCAATTGAAAAAGCTGGATATAAACCAGGGCAAGAAGTAGCTTTAGCGTTAGACGTTGCCGCAAGTGAATTTTACAAAGATGGGCAATACGTCTATGACGGTAAACCTCATGCACCAAGTGAATTTATAGATTATCTAGCCAAATTATCTAACGAGTATCCCATTGTTTCAATAGAAGATGGGTTACATGAAGAAGACTGGCAAAACTGGCAAGCACTAACAGCAAAAATTGGTTCCAAAGTGCAACTAGTTGGTGATGACTTATTCGTTACCAATGCCACTCGCTTACAAAAAGGTATCGACCAAAAAGCAGCTAATGCCATCTTAATTAAGTTAAATCAAATTGGTTCTTTAACCGAAACCTTAGAAACCATTGATTTAGCTACCCGTAACGGTATGCGCTCAATTATCAGCCATCGTTCCGGCGAAACCGAAGATACCACAATTGCCGACTTAGCAGTTGCCACACGCGCGGGACAAATTAAAACAGGTTCCTTGTGTCGTAGCGAACGTGTTGCTAAGTATAACCGCTTACTTAGAATCGAAGACGAACTCGGTGAACGCGCAATTTACGCAGGAAGAGTAGGCATGGGTCCAAAAGGCATTTAAATAAATGCAGGACTTACGCAAAAATTCTAGAAACCTGGTTTCTCTGTCGATAACTTGTAATAAAAACGACGGTTTTGCGTAGAAACCAGGTTTCTTTACGTAAGTCCTAAAATGATGGGACGCGATAATATCGCGTCTTCACATTAAATCCGTTCCATAACCTGCTCTATAAAACTTACTCAAACCTACCTACTATCAAAATTGAATAGATTTAACGTTTACTTCTTGCTTCATACTAGGGAGTCGGCTCCTTCTAGTCCACAAGCGTTTTCCCATCCATATGGGCTTCAACCGCAAGCCACGGGTCACTACGATACTTTAAAACTTTAATCGAGGTTCTTTTTTCTAGACCGTTTAATGGTTTTCTTCTCTTTAATTGCTGCTAAATGATTATCTGCATTTTCCAGATTAATAGCAGCATTTAAATCTCGGTCTATTGAATAAGAACAGGCACCACAGTTAAAAACACGATCTGATAATTTCATGTCTTGAACGTGTCCACACTTGGAACAAGTTTTAGAACTTGGATACCACCTATCTACAACTTCTAACTTACTACCGTAGTGAGACTGTTTATAGTCAAGCATTCTCCGGAACTCGTACAGTCCCAAACTGGAAACCGCTTCTGCCAATTTGTGATTAGCAACCATTCCAGACACGTTTAAGTCCTCAACTCGGATTTTGTAGTATTTTCTGCTCATAAGAGTAGTAGTTTTCTGCAAGAAATCCCTGCGTATGTTACCTATGCGAGCATGAAACGAAGCTTGTTTGTCAAAAAACTTTTTGGCATTTTTAGACGCACGTATACATGCAACTCTATTACCTAACTGCCTTTTTCGGTTTCGCCACTGAAACTTGTTTAGCTTGGTTTTTCCTTCGGATAACTTCGTTAACGCTTTTTTTAAAGTACTAGGAGCAGTAACCGTTGAACCATCAGATAACGTAGCAAAGGTTTTAACACCTAAATCAATCCCAACTTTTTCGACGAGGTGCATGATTGGTGGAACACGGTCTGCATCTATATTTGAAGATACAAACCATCTATCCGCAGTACGAGATACCGTAAAAGTTTGTGAGGAATAGTAGTAATCAACCAATTCTAGTGACCTTACTGTTCCTACCCCTGGTAAATTAATATGTCTACCTGGTTCGATTACAACACGGTTTGTAAATGGTAAAGCTGGCTCCCCCTTTTTAGGATAAACAGCATTGGCTTTATAAAGAGTAAATTTATCTCCTTGACTGTAGTAGTAAAATTTTCTGTATTCTGAGTAGATATTGTATTACTCTGTGTACTCTGTGTCTCTGTGGTAAAAATCTTTAATGCGTGTTAATGCAAAGTTATTTGTTGGGTAACACAGGCAGGATGCCTGTGCCACTCTGTGCCACAAGAATTTTAAAATTAGGGGTAGAAGCCTAGTTTGGGTAGTCCTAATGTTTCATCCCAGCCCATCATGAGGTTCATACATTGAATTGCTTGTCCGGCTTGTCCTTTAATTAAGTTGTCGATGGCGGACATTACAACAACTCGCCCGGTGCGGGTGTCAACTTCTATACCTATGTAACAAAGGTTACTACCACATGCCCATTTTGTTTGGGGGTATGTGTCAGCGTCACAAATTTTGACCCACGGGGAATTACGGTAGAACGCGCGGTAAATCGTGATTAAGTCGTCACGTACTAATCCTGGGTCACGAAGGTTTGCGTAGACGGTGGAGAGAATACCGCGCACCATTGGTACTAAGTGCGGTGTAAATTGGATTGTTAGTTCGTGTCCTGCTAGTTCGCTACAAATTTGCTCTATTTCTGGGGTGTGACGGTGTTTTGCTACAGCGTATGCTGCTATTGAGTTATCTGCTTCTGCAAGTAACATATTAACCTTGGCTTCACGTCCTCCACCTGATGTGCCAGATTTTGCGTCGATAATGGCTGTTTCAGGTACTATTAATCCTTGTTTAAGTAGTGGTGATAAGGCAAGTAAGCTCGCTGTTGGATAGCAACCAGGACATCCTACTAGTTGTGCTTCTGCTATGCGCTCGCGGTATAGTTCTGGTAAACCATATACGGCTTTTGATGCTGTTTCATTGTCGCTTCGTTCTTTGCCGTACCATGCTGAGTATGTTGATAAATTAGTAAATCTATAGTCGGCGCTTAAGTCTAGTACTTTACATCCTTTTGCCAAGAGTACAGGCGCCATTTGGCAAGCTAAACCATTAGGAACTGAAAGAAACACTACTTCACAACGTTCTGCAATAACTTCCGGGTCTACCTTCTCAACTGTCAAGTTAATTGCGTGTGCTAGGTGCGGGTAAATATCCGCAAATTTTTTACCAGTAGTGCTATCACCTCCCATGTACACTACCTCTACATCTGGGTGGTCTATTAACAATCGCACTAGCTGAACTCCGCCATAACCGGACGCGCCAACTATCCCAACTCTTACGCGCCTAGAATTACCCATAATATCAAAATCCTTATCTGTTTTTGTAATTTGCTGTTTAGTCAAAAACTCACTCTAGTATTAAAACGCAAACAGCGCGAATCGAGAACTGAGAATTAGAATAATTTACTCGTGAGTTAACATCATAAGCTACAATGATATTTACGATTGGTCGCCGGATAATTAACATTTGTGTCGCAGCATCAAGAAGAACTAGCTCAAGAATTTAGATTTGACCCGATTAATGCCGCCCTAGCTGACTTAAAAGCTGGTCGTTCTATCGTGGTGGTTGATGACGAGAACCGCGAAAACGAGGGTGATTTAATTTGCGCTGCTCAATTTGCCACACCTGACACCATTAATTTTATGGCTGTCGAAGCGCGCGGTTTGATTTGTTTGGCAATGATGGGTGAGCGTCTCGATGAACTCGATTTGCCTTTGATGGTGCGAAATATTACAGATACTAATCAAACTGCATTCACAGTTAGTATCGATGCAGGCCCTAATTTAGGTGTTAGTACTGGTATCTCCGCCGAAGACCGCGCTAGAACTATCCAAGTAGCTTTAAACCCCGCAACTAAACCAGAAGACTTACGGCGCCCTGGTCACATTTTCCCATTGCGGGCAAAAGAAGGTGGAGTTCTCAAACGTGCAGGTCATACCGAAGCAGCAGTAGATTTAGCTCGGTTAGCTGGCTTGTATCCTGCTGGTGTAATTTGTGAAATTCAAAATCCCAACGGTTCGATGGCGCGATTACCTCAGTTAATGGAATACGCCAAACACCATAACCTAAAAATTATTAGTATTGCCGATTTAATTAGTTACCGCTTACAGCACGACCGTTTAATTGTTCGCGAAACTGTCACCAAACTACCTTCAAGTTTTGGTCAGTTTAATATTTACGGCTACCGCTATATTCTTAACAATACAGAACACGTTGCCATTGTTAAAGGCGACCCTAGCACTTTTGTTGATGAACCAGTAATGGTACGAATGCACTCGGAATGTCTCACAGGTGATGCACTAGGTTCACTACGTTGTGACTGTAGAATGCAACTTCAGGCAGCGCTCAAGATGATTGAAAATGCGGGTAAAGGTGTTGTTGTATACCTACGTCAAGAAGGTCGAGGTATTGGGTTAATTAATAAACTCAAAGCTTACTCATTGCAGGATATGGGGTTGGATACAGTCGAAGCTAACAAGCGTTTGGGTTTTCCTGCTGACCTGCGTGACTACGGAATGGGCGCCCAAATTCTCATGGATTTAGGTTTACACCAAATACGTTTAATTACCAACAATCCTCGTAAAATTGCTGGCTTGAAAGGTTATGATTTAGAAATTGTAGACAGAGTACCGTTGTTAATCGAAGCAAACGACTACAACTCTTATTACTTAAGCACAAAAGCCGAGAAACTCGGTCATATGCTACTGCAAACCTATTTGTTAACAGTAGCAATACATTGGAAAGACGACCCGCAATGTGTTACCGATAGATATGAAAGATTAGAGAAACTAAGGTATTTAGCAAAAACCCAAGACTTATTACTACAAGAAGACGCGCGTCCATTAGCGATAGCACTATTCGATAAACCATCGTTAGCAGTACACCTAGGTTTTGACCAACCTGGCATGGCAGCAGCAGACTGGTACTCTCAAACAGGTCATCCTTATATACAAGCTGTAAGCCAAATATTAGATAACTTAATAGATTTACCTTACATCGAAAAGCTAGAGTTTTTAGTTTCCCCTGGTGTTGACCCACTTAGCAACCTACAAGTACAACTAGACCGTGAAGTTTTTGATGTTGGAAAGGCGCCTTCCTCAGTTTGTCACGAACACTTACAAACGCAGAAAATTTATAGCTTTACAAAGTAGGTAGAAAGTGCTGAGTGCTGAGTAATAAATATTAATTGTCATTCTGAGCGCAGCGTAAACGTAAACGTAGTTTTCCCGAAGGGTAGTTTTCCCGAAGGGTAGAATCTTTCAGTACGCTTGTGCGCTCGTGATAAATATAAACTTGGGGGTTAATTTGCAACGGATGAACACGGATGTAACGGATAATTTATTGGTTACAAACTGTGAGGAGCGTGGTCTGTGTCATTAGTTTTGGTGGTATTTTTTTACCACAGAGACACAGAGTCCACAGAAATAAAAGTTAAGAGATTTGGAGGAGCGGCGCCTGTATGCTTATTTTCCTACTCAAGCATTTCCAGGTTTCGTACTGCGCCTTGATCCGCACTAGTTGCCAGCAATGCATAAGCTTTGAGTGCTGCTGTTACCCGACGTTGCCTCTTTTGTTCAGGCTTCCAGGCTTCTTTACCTTTTGCTTGCATTGCAGCGCGACGGTTGGCTAATTCCGAAGCCGAGATATCTACATTAATGCTGCGATTGGGGATGTCAATCAGGATTAAGTCGCCGTCGCGAACTAAAGCTATGTTGCCGCCTGCTGCCGCTTCTGGAGAAGCATGACCAATCGAGAGACCCGATGTACCGCCTGAGAAGCGACCATCGGTCAATAATGCACAAACTTTGCCCAAACCCTTGGATTTAATGTAACTTGTTGGATACAGCATTTCCTGCATACCAGGCCCACCACGCGGACCTTCATAGCGAATGATCACCACGTCGCCCGGTTCCACTTCGTCGCTAAGAATTCCTTTGACAGCGGTATCCTGACTTTCATAAATGCGTGCTTTACCTTTAAACACGTGAATGCTTTCGTCAACACCTGCCGTCTTCACAATACAACCGCGTTCGGCGAGGTTGCCGTATAGCACTGCAAGTCCACCCTCGGTGCTAAAGGCGTTTTTAATGCTGCGGATACAGCCGTTTTCTCGATCTAGATCGAGTGAGGGCCAACGGGTCGATTGACTGAAAGCTTGCTGAGTTGGAATACCCGCAGGGCCAGCCTTGAAGAAGGTGTGGACGGCTTCTGAGTTGGTACGCATTATATCCCAGTGATCGAGCGCTTCAGAAAGAGTTTTACTGTGGACTGTTGGTAAATCTGTATGGAGGAGTCCGGCACGATCTAGCTCGCCGAGAATGCTGTAGATGCCCCCGGCACGGTGGACATCCTCAATATGATACTTGGGTGTATTAGGCGCCACCTTGCAAAATTGTGGAACTTTACGCGAGAGGCGGTCGATGTCGGTCAAGCTAAAATTGACATTGGCTTCATGTGCGGCAGCAAGCAAGTGCAGAATGGTGTTGGTGGAGCCGCCCATAGCGATGTCCAGCGTCATGGCATTTTCAAACGCTTTAAAACTGGCTATCGAGCGTGGCAGTATCGATTCATCGTCCTGCTCGTAGTAGCGTCGGGTAATACTGACAATAGTCCGCGCGGCGTTGAGGAACAGCTCCTTACGGTCGAAATGGGTTGCGAGTACGGTGCCGTTGCCTGGTAAGGCGAGGCCGATAGCCTCGGTTAAACAGTTCATAGAATTTGCGGTGAACATGCCAGAGCAAGAGCCACACGTTGGGCACGCGGAACGCTCATATTCTTCGGCAACCTCGTCGCTGATACTGTCGTCCGCAGCAACCACCATAGCATCCACCAAGTCTAGTTTGTGTTCTGAGAGCTTAGTTTTGCCAGCTTCCATAGGACCACCGGAGACAAATACTGTGGGAATGTTAAGACGTAGGGCTGCCATTAACATACCAGGGGTGATTTTGTCACAGTTGGAAATGCACACCAAGGCATCGGCACAATGAGCGTTGACCATGTACTCGACCGAATCAGCGATGATCTCGCGCGAGGGCAGGCTGTAGAGCATCCCGTCATGACCCATAGCGATGCCATCATCCACTGCAATAGTGTTGAATTCCTTGGCCACACCACCAGCGGCTTCAATCTCACGGCACACTAATTGACCCAAATCCTTCAGGTGAACGTGTCCGGGTACAAATTGGGTAAAGGAGTTAGCGACTGCAATTATTGGCTTCTCGAAATCTGCTGTATGCATTCCGGTGGCACGCCAAAGCGCGCGGGCACCAGCCATATTACGTCCCTGAGTGGAGGTTTTGGATCGATAGGTAGGCATGACGTATCTAAAGGTTATTAATAGTTCAAGTTTAATCGAAGATGTTCTTATATCCGTTACATCCGTGTTCATCCGTTGCCATTACCCGACCCAAAGGTCTTGTGCAAAACGTATACTGAAAATAAATAATAGTATTGTGAAAAATCCTATACTCATATAGCCCCAACGCGGATGACGCGCGAGAAAAATACCATATGCCATTATTGTGGGGACAATACCGTAAACAAGACGCGAAAGCGAAATAGTTCCACCTGATAATAACAGCATTGCCATGCCACATAAACCATAAAATAAGGTTACAGGAGTTAATTCACTACGGTAGTGCCAAAGTAGAAAAATACTCACTATAAATACTGAAGTATTTATTACGGGGTCTCCTGCTAGTAACCATAAACCCAAGAATAATATTCCAAAACCATAATCAACCTTTGCTGCACTAAATTTATTTCGATGGCGCCACAGCAAATAACTACATCCTACTATAATTAAAAATACCAAAGGATGGGTAATATCTTTAATACCTCCATGTTTGTAATTCCGCATTCCCACGGTAATTTGCATTAGCATTTTCCACCATGTCTGCCAGTCAAAGCCTGGGTTTGGGCGCCAAGCTTTTTGAGCATGAATAAATGCAAGCGGGTCTCCATGCTGTACTGCACAATAAATACTGAAACTAACTACTCCTACACTCGTTAAAAGTCCTGCTAAGTAAGCTTTTGGTGATTTATTTTGTTTCCATGCTGCTAACAAAAACCCAGGTATTAATGCTAACCCTGTGGGACGTGTTGCTGTTGCTAAGGCGCCGAATATTGCTGTTTGAGTATATTTATTTTGGTCAAATGCTCGCAATGCTGCTGTACTAAGTAATAAATATAATGCCTCTGTATATATTGTTGCTGTGAATATTGATAATGGAAATAACGCAGCAAGTGCAACAGTCCAACGCGCGACTTTTTCACCTTGATATTGATATAGCCAAAGATACAATACGTATAAAAATAGCAAAAATGCTAGGTTGCTAACTAATATACCCGCAACTTCAAAAGATAAGCCAATATTCATTAGCGCGCGTACTATCAACGAATAAAGAGGAAAAAATACAACATTTCCTCTACCGTTGATGTAATGGTACCCTGAAGTCGCAATATCATGGTAATGTCCGCTATCCCAACCTGAAAAGACCCCTAACCCAAATGTTGCGGCAACTCCTTTATGTGGTGCTGGTAGTAATGGCGCCACTAGCTGCATTGCCACTAATATCAATGTACGACTTGCAAACCACATCGTAGCAGGAAACATTAGCCCGTTTGTGACTTGGGTGACTTTGGTAGATAAAGATTTAACAGTAATCATTACATCATTTTATTACCACAGAGACTATTAGTACACAGAGAGATTTATAAATCAAGTATTGAGAACTGCCGTTGTTTTTCTAGCTCTCGTAGTTTCATTCTTTCTTCAAAGTATTTCTGAAAATAATACTCGTGTCTTTCACGGTCTACTTCTGGGTCTATTGATTGCCAAAGTTCTTTGTAATGTTGTACGCACTTTTCACACATGGCTATTTCCATGCAGGCAATTGCTGCTTTAATTACTTGCTGTGCCCGTAATATCTCTGATTTGGTTTGTGGTGTTAAATGAAATAAGTGTGTAACTGGCGCCGTTTCTTCTGGATTCTCTAGACATGCATCTTGTAATTTTGATATTACAGCAGAATTATATTCGTCTGATGTTTCTTCTAATACTCTTAGAATTTTTTGCCACAGGAACCGATGGTGCGAGTGGCTAAATTGCAAGTCGCGTTTATCTATAATGTCTACTATGTTTTGTCGTTGCCCTGGACAATGTAGAAATATTTGTAGCACCAACCCTTCTGCTTTTTCTAGTAAGCTTTTTTCTATCCTGGGTTTTGATTTGTCTGTTTCTTTATTATTTGGTATACTAGCACGATTTATTGGACTTTTATTAGGTGCCGAATTTGCGCTCGATGTTATTTGTGTTAGTAAGTTTTCTATTCGCAAAGGTACTAACTGCGCGTTTCCTAAACTCAGAATTTCTGCACAGTATGTTACGTAATACGAACGTGTGTCTAAGTTGACTATCTTTTTAAGTAATTTTACGATTTGTTGCGATGCTTGTTGGTAGTCTACTGCAAGTTTTAGGTCTTTATCTTTGATGGTTTGCTCAATTTGCCAGTTTAACCATAGCGGCGCCTGTGCTAATAATTGCTGATATTCTTGGCTTGAATGGGTGTGTAAATATTCATCTGCGTCTTTACCATCTGGAATATTGAGAATTTTAAGCTGTACTTCTCCTCTATATGCTAAGTCAGCTATTTCCCCTATGGCACGTTCTGCTGCATTTGTACCTGCTTTATCTGCATCGAAGTTGAGAACTAGTTGCTTTGACTCAGTATATCGTAGTGCTAATTTGACTTGTTCGATACTTAATGCAGTTCCAAGCGATGCAACAGCATTATTTATTCCAGCAGCATGAAGCGCTATGGCATCAAAATATCCTTCTACTACCACAACAGAGTCAAATTGTGATATGCCATTTTTAGCGGCATCAAGTGCAAATAAGTTTTTACCTTTACTAAATAATTCTGTTTCTGGGGAATTTAAATACTTTGGTTGCTCATCCCCCATTGTTCTACCACCAAAAGCTATCACACGCCCCATCACATCGCGAATCGGAATTATTATCCTGTCGCGAAATACATCGTAATACCCGCTTCCTTCTTTACGAGGTTTGATTAAACCTGCTTTTTCCACTAACTGTACAGGATAATGCTTGTCTTCGACTAAATATCTATATAAAGTCTCCCAACCCTGTGGTGCATACCCTAAACCAAACTGCTGGATTATTTCTGGACTTAATTTTCGCTTATTCTGTAAATAATCTAAGGCGCCACCACCTGAATTTTTGAGCGCATGTTGGTAAAATTGCGCGCTCAGTGCTAAAACTTGATGTAACTGCTCACGTAGGGATATTTGACGCTCTAATTCTTGTCTTTGTTCGGGTGCAAGCGTTTTTACTGAAATTTGGTAGCGACGCGCTAAGTCTAATACTACCTCCGAAAATGAGCGCTTTTGCAAATCCATCATGAACTTGATTGAATTCCCTGCTGCTTGACAACCAAAGCAATAGTACATTTGCTTGGTTGGGGCAACTGTAAAACTAGGGCTTTTCTCATCGTGGAAAGGACATAACCCTACATAATCTTTGCCACGCTTACGTAAAACAACATATTCTGAGACGACATCATATATATCAGCTCGTTGTTTGACTTCTTCTACTGTATCGGGGTGTAAGCGAGGGATTTGCATAGGGTCAGGAGTCAGGAGGTAGGAGGGGGTCAGGAGGTAGGAGGGGGTCAGGAGTCAGGAGGTAGGAGGCGTGAAGTTACGATTCTGAATTCTGAATTCTGAATTCTGAAATGATATAACTAATTGCCTGTACCTAGATTTTAGCAAAGGAAATACTGAGAAATGGGACGTATATTTATTTCAGCAGCACACGGAGGTAGAGAAAACGGAAGAATTGACCCAGGTACTATTGCTGGGGGTACTACAGAAGCTCGCGAAATGATTTTGCTACGAGATTTAATAGTTACTGAGTTACGCGGTCGAAATTGGCAGGTTTTATCGGTTCCTGATGATTTGAGCGCGCGAGGTACTATTAATTGGATTAATGCCCGTGCAAATTCACGCGATGTTGCACTCGAAATTCAAACTGATGCGGCGCCTAATCCTTCGGTACGTGGTGCTAGTGTATTTTTCATTGGCAATAATGCAGAACGTAAAACTAATGCTGATTTGTTATTGTTAGCTTTAATTCAACGTGTTTCCCAATTACCTAATCGTGGTACTAGACCTGATACAAGTATTGGTACAGGTGGTTTAGCTTTTTGCCGTCAAACATCTATTGCTGCGCTTGTTATGGCGGTAGGGTTTTTAACTAATCCCGAAGATAGGAGACTGTTACAAACTCGGCGCCGTGATTTTGCAGTGGGAATTGCAGAGGGTTTAATATCCTGGAGTCGTGTCATTGACCCAAGTGGAACACCTAGCGAACCAGAATACCCTTCTATCAATATTAATATTAATAGCAAAAATTATCCCAATAGAGGAATTTTAGTTAGCGGTAGCGCTTATATGCCTACTGACTTAGCTGACGAGTTACAAGTGGATTTATCTAAAGGTTCTCTCGGTCGAGTTACTTACCAAGGAGCTACTTATGTTAAAGCTGTTGACTTGCGTACTTTGGGTGTGTCGGTTGGTTGGGATAGCGCAACTCGTACACTTAACTTAAAGTCGGCATCTTCAAACCAAGAAATTAATGAAATTATGGGTTCGGGTAGAGCATCAGAAGTTCAACTACACATATTCTTACGTAGCAAAAATGAATCTGGTTCCGTACAGTTTCCCGATATCCCCTCACTTTATATCGAAGAAGCTCGAATCGAAGGTGTAAATCATGACATTGCTTTTTGCCAAATGTGTTTAGAGACTGATTTTTTGCGCTTTAGTGGTGATATAAAACCTCAACAAAATAACTTTGCTGGTCTCGGTACTGTTGAAGGTGGTTCGGAAACTGCTACGTTTGAAAGCGCACGTATTGGTGTTAGGGCACATATTCAACATCTCAAAGCTTACGCTAGTTCTGACCCGTTATCACAAGAAGTTGTTGACCCCAGATTCCGATTTGTAACACGCGGTGTGGCGCCTATTGTTGAACAATTATCTGGTCGCTGGTCTGCTGATAGAAATTATGGCGCCAAAATTATCGCTATTGTTCGCCAATTATATCAATCTGCTGGATTATAGAGACACGATTAATCCCTACCCTGCGGGAAAAGCTCCGCTTTACGGGAAATCCTGCGGATTACGTGTCTCTACATAATTCCTTAATAATTGTTTTTATTTTTTTAGAGCAAAAGTTTTTTGCACACAAAGAATAGTTGACTGGCTATTTACAAACGTTAAATTTATCAAAAATTGTAAACATTTGTAAAGATGCAGTCAAGAAGACTAGAAAGATGCATTATAGATAGTTACACTAACGTTTAGGTGTATGTTTGTTCTTATTGTTAAAAACGACAAAAAGTAAGATGCTACGGATTGCTAATCGATGATTCCACTACAACTTACCATCAAAAATTTTCTCTCGTATCGCTCTAGCACGTTGGATTTCCACGGTTTGCATACCGCGTGTATTTGCGGCTCAAACGGCGCCGGAAAATCTTCGCTATTAGAAGCAATCACCTGGGCAATATGGGGTGAAAGTCGTGCCGCTTCAGAAGATGATGTAATTCATACTGGCAGTAAAGATGTGCGTGTTGATTTTGTGTTTGAGGCAAATCAACAAATTTATCGAGTCATTAGAACTCGCAGTCGTGGGGGAACTGGGGGGTTGGAGTTTCAAATCGAAACGCCAAGTGGTTTTAAGGCTTTAACTGGTAAGGGTCTTAGGGTAACTCAAGATTTAATTCAATCCCATATTAAACTAGATTACGATACTTTTATAAATTCGGCTTATCTGCGCCAAGGACGCGCTGACGAGTTTATGCTCAAGCGTCCGGCTGAACGTAAAGAGATATTAGCTGAGTTATTAAAGCTTAACCAGTACGATGAATTAGAGGAGCGAGCAAAAGAGCTATCAAAGACTTTGAAAGTTCGTTCAGATGAGATAGAACGCACGCTGGACACAATAAAAAGTCAATTGCAAAACCGGGATACCATCACGACTCAGCGCAAGTCATTAGAAGCGGAACTTAATCAACTTCAACAGCAACAGCAGTTTGAAACTATACAATTGCAAAGCTTGCAGGTTGTAGAACATCAGCGCAAATCTTGGGAAGAGCAACTTAGTTTCGTCCGTTCCTCGTTTGCGAATTTAACCCAAGACTGTGAGCGTTTAGAAAAAGACCGTTTTAGTGTTGGCGCCGAGTTGGCTAAATTAGATGAATTATTAAAACGTGAAAAAGATATCATCGCAGGGTACCAACATTACCAAAATGTGCAAGCAAAAGAAGAAGCTTTTTCGACAAAATTTCAAGAATTTACCCGTACTCAGCAACAGCGTGGTATAAAACAGCAACAGCTTAATCAACAAATTAATGCTTTAGAGCGGCAATTACAGCAAGCGCAGGCACAATTAGAAGCGGTGTTGCAACAAGAACGGGATATTCAACAAACGCTCAATAAGTCCAAAGAAGTTGAAGCTGCTTTAGAAAAATTACGGGAATCTCGTAATCATTTAACACATCTTGACGATTTGCAAATGCGCGTTGCCCCGATATTGCGTCAACGTACTCAACTGCAAAGCCATCTTGATAAAGCACATGCGGGTTTGGTAGCACGTATTGAACAACTAGAAACGAGTGAAATTCAATTACAACGTGCAACAAAACGTCAACCGCAAATTCAACAGGCAGTATTAGCAGTCGCAGCGCAAATAGAAGAACTCGAAAAAACCCGCGTTTATTTACAGCGAGTTCAAGAAAAAGGTCAAGAACGGCGCCATTTTATGGAGCGTTTGCAAGCACAGCAGCGCGAATATGAGCGACTTTTAGGTGAACTCGACCAAAAATTACAGCTTCTAAAAACACCTAACGCCATTTGTCCATTATGTGAACGTCCTTTAGATGAACATCACTGGAACCGAGTTGTTAGTAAAACAGAGACAGAATATAAAGATACCGAAGGACAATTATGGGTGTTCCGCGAGCAAATGGCTGTATCTGACCGTGAAATTCAAGTTTTAAGGCAAGAATACCGCGACATCTCCCAAAAATTATCCCCTTACGATACATTACGCGAGCAAAGAGGACAATTAGCAGCGCAGTTAGAATCTAGTAGCGATGCAGAAGAACAACTACATCAAATTGCTGCTGAAAAAGAAAAATTAGAGCGTGCGTTACATTTGGGAGATTATGCACCTGACCAACAAGAGGAATTACGTCACCTTGACGAGTATATACAAAGTTTAAATTACAACGAACAAGACCACGCTTTAGCACGTAACGAAGTTGAAAGATGGCGATGGGCAGAAATTAAACAAGGGCAAATTAAAGATGCGGCAAAGCGACAAGCGCAACTCGACAAGCGTAAACCAGAGTTAGAAGCGCAAATCGCCGATTTAGAACGACGTATCGAATTAGAAGCAGTAGAGTCTGAATGCGCTTTAGAAATTGCAGCTTTAGATAAATATATTGCTTCCATTGGTTACGACAATAACGAGCATAACAACATTCGCACCGCGCTTCGTACTGCACAAGCTTGGCATCTACGTTACCAAGAGTTACATAATGCCAAAACTATATACCCCACCCGACAATCGCGGTTAAATGAATTAAGTGCAGCATTAGCAGAGCGTGGAGTTGAGCGTCAGCGTTTAGCATCGCAAATCGAAGCAACTATTGAGCAATTAAAACAAAGTGCTAACCCAACACAACAAATTCAAACATTAGAAGCACAATTAGCAATTAGGCGCCGTCAACTCGATGAACAGCTTGGACGTTTAGGAAGACTCGAACAGCAATCGCAGTACTTAGACACCTTACAAACTCAGTACAGTGAGCAACAGCAACAACTCACTGAAACACGCAACCAACAGCGTGTATATCAGGAATTAGCGCAAGCCTTTGGTAAAAATGGTATCCAAGCATTCATGATTGAAAACGTGTTACCTCAGCTTGAAGCCGAGACAAATCAATTACTTTCACGTTTAACCGCCAATCAGTTACACGTGCAATTTGTTACACAACGACATGGGCGCAATGGCAAATCCACAAAGAAAAATGCCAAATTAATAGATACCTTAGATATTCTCATTGCAGATGCAAGGGGAACACGTGCGTATGAAACTTACTCAGGTGGTGAAGCGTTTAGAATCAACTTTGCAATACGACTTGCACTAGCTAAATTATTAGCACAACGTGCAGGCGCCGCACTGCAAATGCTGATAGTCGATGAAGGTTTTGGGACACAAGATGCAGAAGGATGTGACCGTTTAATTGCAGCAATAAACGCGATAGCTCCCGACTTTGCTTGTATCCTGACGGTAACACACATGCCACATCTCAAAGAAGCCTTTCAAGCACGTATCGAAGTTACCAAAACTCAAGAAGGTTCACACCTACGCTTGCTAGTTTAGATATATTCAACTAAATATATCCGATGCCGATACCGAAATTATTATCGCCAGTGTTAGAGATGTTACGCTTAATCTGCCTTAAAAGCAATAGTATAAAGTTTTTCAAATACTTATAGGTTCCGTCAATAAAAGGCACCTACATATAGAGACTGTGCATGTACAGTCTCGAATGTCAAGTCTCTACATTATTTACTCAGTCTTCTTCATCAAAGTCCAAAGCTTCGCCAACAAGGCAATCAACCCCAGATATTCTCAACGATTTTCCGTAAAGCCTGTCTAAAACTCGTTTGACAGATATTCGTTTCCACAACTGACAACGCTTAGTCCGATATCCTTGCTCATTGAGCCAGTTAGCTATCTGTTGTAGAGACTTTCCTGATTTGTGATGACGGCGAATTAGCTCAATTACAGCTTGTTCCTGCGGTTCTTCGACAAGTTCACCGTTAATTGACGTCAAACCAAAAGGTGGTGAACCGTAGCCAGCATAGCCACCGCGCGCCGCCTTTAGCTTTCGTCCTTGTTCTAGCCTCTCCCAGATACTTCCTCTTTGGGAGCTATCTGCTGTCATGATTGTAGGGTATGTATAAAAGACGTTGTTATTTTAACTCAAATCAGTCAGTATGTACACGCCATTAATAATAATTATCTATAGAAATCATCTACCTAAAGACTTAATTTTTATGTGAAATCAATATGACTTTGAATAAAATTAGATAATAGCTGTTGCATCCGTGTTAAAATCACGTCTCTAATTTGATAAGTATAGTTTTGAATGTATTTTTTAATGCAAATTTTAATGTTCAAACTGGTTTTTATACACAGAAATAGTTATCAATACAAATATTAACGAACAAAACCAAGTAGTTATCAACATTATAGATAACGGATGCGGAATGAGCGAAGAAATAAGGCGCCGAATTTACGACCCATTCTTTACAACAAAACCCGTTGGTTCAGGCAACGGGTTAGGAATGGCAGTTAGCTACAAAATTATAGAAAAACATGGTGGCAAGCTCGAATGTTTTTCCATCGTTGGAAAAGGGACAAAGTTTACTATCTTATTACCAAAACAACCATGAGTCGTGAACAAAGCATCTTTAAACTTTTCACATTACAAATCGTCTGGTTCTACCCCTTGGTCAATCCAAGCATCAATTGCTCTTTTTACTTCAGATTCTGTTACAGCTGACCATTCTTTTTCATTGAGAGTTGTTTGGAATACTGCTCTTTTTCCGTGACCGACTTTTTCGATTGTGTGTCCGCGATACAGATTTTTAGGTTTAACCATTTTTAGTTCGATTTTATTTTTTATTATAGCAAATCTAGAGGCGCCATAATTAATTTTCTATAAAGCAATTTAATCCCTACTACCACACACTCCGAAATCTTTTCATCTAACTTAGCTTCTTGCAGTCTGGTAGTTGTTTTACCAGTGATTGACACTTTCATAATATTTGAACCAAGCCGTTTTGGGTAGTCTTTCAACTCAGTAAAGTTAACTTCCTGAATTTTTACGTAGTATAAAGAATACTTGTTGCTAAGTTTACAATAGTTTCTAAAGACAATCCTGTAACATCACTAAGTTGCTCTAATTTTTCTTCTTGGGCTTCTGTAACTTTAATTACGCTTTTGTCTTGCCACTCATCTTCATTAAATTGCTGCTGACCAATTAGTAAAGCTCTTTCAACAACCCCATTATTAACTTGATTTAATTGTGCTTTAGTAGACATATCTCTTTATTTTAAATATCTATTTCTATTATTGAGCTAAAATAATCTAATAATTCTTCATAGCCAGAATAATTCCAAATATACTTCCTTTGTTTTTTTGCTTTGCTCATTCTAGCTTGTAGATTTCTCATTGCTGGTGCAGCTTTACAATTTTCTGGCTTATCTAAAGATTGTTCAATCCGAAGAGAAACCAAATTTTGCCCTACACCTAGAAGAACCACTCTAACCATCGGGGAATAATCAGAACCGCAAATTTGATACAATACTCCAAGAAAGTCGGGAAGATGTTCTAACGCTGTATCTCTTTGCGAGGTATTAATAGGTGAGAGTATTATATTTGGACTGTTATTACTAATCATAGCGATTGCATCCTCCATTGGCGCATCCGTATCCATAACTATATAACCATATTCATCCAACTCTGCTTTTTTTATAGGTCGGAATCTATCTTTCTTGCCATATTTTGGAGGGTTCCAGACTATATCGAAGCGTTTGTTAAGCTCTATGAATTTATGTTATAAGCCTAAATTCGGTTTTCTACCCAGATAAAAACGCCAAGAATCAGATCGGGGGTCAGCGTCAATTAACAGTATTCGTTCTTTGGTTACAGATAAGAGTAAACCTGTAACACGAACCGCAAGTATAGTTTTACCAATACCACCCTTGGGAAACGTGGAAAGAATTATCACTCTCGTTCTTGGAAATAAGTGCTTTATATCGCTTTGTACTTTCACACGCTAAAGTGTGGTGTGTCAATAAATCAAATTAATACAATCGAATGGTTACTGCATGTGCATTCCTGCTCTACTTTACTTAGCCATTGCCATTTTTTCTTGACTATTGTTTGTAGTGTTAAATTCTAACTTATATCTATATAATGCTACTGGACTTTTGCCTGCTTTGAAGTAATTGGGGTCTTGGGGAGATAGGTAGACTGCGGTAACTTGGTCGGCAATAATGGCAGGTTCTTTTGTTGGTTGTTGTTGATATGCGGTAGTAGATTCTACTATATTAAAGTAAGGATTTTTGGCGCCTTTGAATAACTGTTGAAATACTTCGGCTGTAATGTACTTGTCGGGTGTTGTTTCTGTTGCCCGTGTAGTGACTATTGACACTAGCTGTAAGTTATTTTTGAGTGTGGTAATTTGACGGTTGGGTGACTCTGGGTCTACTTTAACAGATATTACTGTGTCTTGTCCTAAATATGCACGCGCTAAACTTAAACCGTTGTATGCTCTATCTGCAACAATAGCAGCAGATTTGTTTACTATACGAGGGATTAGCTTGGAACCAGTTATATAAGTTTTTTCTGGTACAAATTTAACTTTAAAACTAACTGGTTGATTTAAATACTGTCGATTTCCTTCAAAGCCTGGTGTAATTATATCAGGCAAGAGAGGCGCCGCCAAATCAACTAAGGTACTTTTTACAATCCATTCACCCTGCATCCAAGTTGGATATATTAAATCTCCATTTGCAGGTTGAGTACTGGTTAATCTCTCCCATTGCGAAAAATTTACTAACCTTTGCGCTAATTCCCCAGCTTTTGCCTCATTACTCCATACAAATAACCCAATAACTAGACAAAAACTCAAAATAACCAATTTTCTCATATCGTTTGTATTTATCGCCAAACAATAAATATACAACACTACGATAGGTAAAGGGTAGGCACCTCAAACTACCTATGTATTTCTAGGGTAAATAAGAATACCTTAAATACACAGTTCGTATGCCTGTGCTACAAGTTATCAAAATAAAGGTTAAGAAGAAGCGAAGAAAAGATTATAAAATTTTTATAACATAGAGAAATGAATTATTAAATTATACTCACGCAATTCGAGCTTGTTTTGACTAATAGATTAGTTTGGCGCCCGCTTTACCCTCTGGCACAAGAAAAATACCAATTACTCGTATAACATTCATTGTCATGCTGAACGTAGTGAAGCATCTCATTAATATTCGTGCGTTATAAAGATTCTTCGCTACGCTCAGAATGACATTTATAGAATGTACAGTAAACCGAATAATATAATCCAGATTACGTCAACGAAGTGCCAATATAATTCAGCTGCTTCGATACCGAAATGATGTTCGTTGCTGTAATGACCGGGTTTGCGAGAACGCCATAATACGGCGAGAATTGCAATTACACCAATTGTTACGTGTAATCCGTGAAAACCAGTTAGTACATAAAATGCACTAGCAAATAAGTTTGTTGTTAAACCAAATTCAAGGTGGGTGTATTCATATACTTGACCAAACAAGAATGTGATTCCCATTAGCGCGGTAATTCCAAACCACAATTGCATTCCCCGCACGTCGTTCTTTTTAATTGCGGTATCAGCATTATGGATAACGAAGCTACTAGCTATTAGGTTAACGGTGTTAATACCAGGTAGTAATAACTCAAGTTCAGGGGTTCCTTCAGGTGGAAAAACGGGTAGTACAGACCTAAAGGCAAGATAAGCGCCGAATAAGCCCATGAAAATCATACCTTCAGCAATTAGGAAGAAAACAAGTCCAAACATACGATGGTCTGGGTGTTCTTCGTGATGCGCTTCGGCTGTATGGTGATGATTTAACTCGGTTAATTTAGTGTCAATAGTTTGACTTTGCATGAAGATTTATTATTTAAAGAACAGGAATTTAGTTATGAGTTAGGAGTTATGAGTTAGGAGTTAAAAAACAACTCATAACTCCTAACTCCTAACTCTTTTGTGTTTATCGTTCGTCAGTTTTTGCTGCTATTGACGGATATGGTTCGTCAGGGTCTGCACGCAACACAGAATTTGTGCCTGCCGATGTAAGTGGGTCATCACTTTCCATGGGTACGCCGTATTTGGCATTTTCTAAACCGTAGTCGTAGGGACCTGTTGCTAATACAGGAATTCCTTCAAAATTCTCAATTGCTGGTGGCGAAGTTGTCATCCACTCTAGGGTGAGACTTCTCCAAGGGTTGTCACCTGCTTTTTCGCCATACAACCAGCTCCAAGCCATATTAACGATGAAGGGCAAGGTTGAGATAGCAAGAAGATAAGAACCGTAGGTGCAAATTTCGTTTATTGTTGTAAATTTCGGGTCGTACTGAGCAATACGACGGTTCATACCCATCAAACCAAGTTTGTGCATGGGTAAGAAGGCCATGTTCAAACCAACAATTGTTAAGGCAAAGTGAACTTTACCCCAAAACTCGTTGAACATCCGTCCGGTCATTTTGGGGAACCAATGATAAATTCCTGCGAAAATGCCGAGAACGCTGCCACCAAATAATACGTAATGAAGGTGGGCAACCACAAAGTATGTATCGTGTACGTGGATATCAAATGGTACAGCCGCAAGCATTACACCACTGATACCACCAATAACGAATGTTCCAACAAACCCCATCGCAAAGAGCATTGGAGTGTTGAGTCGAATTTTACCGCCCCACATTGTCGCCAACCAGCTAAATATTTTGATACCAGTAGGTACGGCGATAATCATGGTGGTAATCATGAAAAACATCCGTAACCAACCTGGAATACCACTGGTAAACATGTGGTGTGCCCAAACGATTAGTCCAAGGAAGCTAATAGCCAAACTGGAGTAGGCAATAGCTTTGTAACCAAAAATTGGTTTACGCGCGTGGGTAGGGATAATTTCAGATATGCCCCCGAAGAAAGGCAAAATCATGATGTATACGGCTGGGTGCGAGTAGAACCAGAACATGTGCTGGTAAACAACTGGGTCGCCACCACCGGTAGGATTAAAGAATGTCGTGCCGGCAATTAAGTCAAACGCCAGCAAAATCAAACCTGCCGCTAATACTGGGGTGGAAATTAATACCAGTGCCGAAGTTGCGAGCATTGCCCAGCAAAATAATGGCATTTGGTGAAACCCCATTCCCGGTATACGCATTTTGAGCAGCGTCACTATAAAGTTAATCGCCCCTAAAATTGACGATGTTCCCAATATTAGCAAGCTCATAATCCATATTCCCTGACCCACTTGTCCTGTAACTAGTGACAGTGGAGGGTATGAAGTCCAGCCTGCATCTGGTGCGTCTCCCAAAGCTAAACTACTAATTAGTAGCAAACCGCCTACAGGAATCATCCAGAATGCAACAGCGTTAAGGCGAGGAAATGCCATATCCTTCGCCCCAATCATTAGGGGTATCAAATAATTGGCAAATCCAGTGCCTACTGGCACAATCCACAAGAAAATCATGATTGTGGCGTGCAGTGTAAACAAGCTGTTATATACTTCCGGCGTCACAAAATCGGTTTCGGGGGTTCGCAGTTCGGTGCGAATTAAGTCAGCCATTACCCCGCCGATACAGTAAAAAATAAAGCTGGTAACAATGTACTGAATACCAATAACCTTATGGTCGGTGCTAAAGGTGAAAAACTCCCACCATTTTCTAACACCAGGTTCTTCAATCTTTGCTGGAATATTCGCAGCTTCCTGAATTTTTGCTTGTGTCATTAATGATGAATTTGATGTAATACTTCGTTTGCTTCAATTCCCATGTGCTGGGTATAAGGCGCCAAGAAATCAGAAACTGATTTATCTGTAGGATTCATAGCTACAGCTTGATTAAGGGTTTCTCGACTAGCAACTAATTGCTCTTGTATCCAATTATCGTATTCTTGTTGAGGTTGCACTACAACAGTCGTGTGCATGGCGCCATGATAAGGCCCGCACAACTCAGCACAAATTAAAGGATAATTGCCTTCTTTTTGTGGAGTAAAACGAATTTCAGTTTGGCGACCAGGAATTATGTCTTGCTTGAGTCGAAACTCTGGAACCCAAAAAGCATGGATAACATCGTTAGCACTCATTTCTAACTTGACTTCGCGTCCAATGGGAACATGCATTTCGCCACTGGTTACACCTGTTTCAGGATAAGTAAAAATAAAGGCGTATTGTAAACCTGTGACGTTTACTACTAATTCAGGCGCCTTTCCTTCTTTATCAGGAGTGGCGCCTAATCTTGGAGAACTGATCCCCATACCTGGAGCATCGTTTATCTGGGGTATTTGGTCGGCATTACGAACTTCAGCAGTCGCTGGGTCTTGCATTGCCTCGTCTGACTGTTCCTGGTTGCGGTTAGGTTGGTCAGTGGGTGGAGTATCATTTAACGTCGCTGCTATTGCAGCACCTGGCATTTTCATTGCTTCAGGAGACATCGGTGCCGCATGTCCCGCATGGGGATCAAAACCACCCATGTCGTTATACACTTCAAAACTGTATACAGATATACCAATAACAATAATTGCTGGAATCGCAGTCCACAGAATTTCTAATGGGACGTTTCCGTGTACTGGGGCGCCGTCTGTTTCATCTCCGGCTTTACGACGATACTTAAAAGCACTGTAAATTAAAATACCTTCAACTAAGACGAAGATACCAACAGAGACGGTCATCATGGTATTGAACAAACCGTCAATGAGAAAGGCTTCACTACTAGCAGCAGTTGGTAACAAGCCATGATTTTGACCGTACCAAAGGCTGACAAGGGTCAGCAGGATGCCAATAAGTAAAGTCCAGATTGAACTTGGAATTTTCACGGTGGATTTACGCTCTCCGACTTAACTAATGCATGGAACTAACTGCTCACTCTTCTACTACGGTAATGCAGCCTATACGACATGGGGTAAGAGAAGGTGAAATAATTATTAATTTTTTCGGGTTGAGTTCGATTGTCAAATATGTGAAAACCCTTTGGCATAACTTACTCCTGGGTGTGTATTTGAGTAAAAAGACGCACCAAGTAGAATAGTGGTTGTTGTACGCTGCTTATAAGCTAAAAAATATTTAAAGCTTTTGGCAAGTAGATATGACCTATCTTTAGATTGATTAGTAGGTCATTGTAAAACTTTGTCTCCAACCCGAAATCTATGAGCTAGGGTGTAAGTAAGCAGAACACAATTTTTGTAAACTTCTTAGATTAATATTGCTTATTAATCAAATTGTCCGTTCGTTACTAAATAGATTACGTTCGGTTAGTATAGTCTACGAATAGTGGGCAAAAGGTATCATTCATGAGCGAGTTTGTCCTTGAACAAAATGAACAACGAAATGTAGCGGCAGAAACTCAACCTGTTGAGCGAATTCGTCGCTTGGTCTGGAAGATTTCTATCGCCACACTGATTCTAATCGCGATTGGCAGTGCCACTCGTGTAATGAACGCTGGACTCGCTTGTCCTGACTGGCCTCTGTGCTACGGTGAACTTGTTCCAGCCAAACAAATGAATCTTCAAGTCTTCTTGGAGTGGTTTCATCGATTGGATGCTTCGCTAATTGGTCTAAGTGCCATAGTACTAGTCTTTTTAAGCTGGTGGAAACGGCGCCATCTTCCCAACTGGCTACCAATAGCATCGACATTTGCCTTATTCCTAATTGTTTTCCAAGGTGTATTAGGTGGTCTAACAGTTACTCAATTGTTACGATTCGATATCGTGACGGCACACCTAGGAACGGCATTATTATTCTTCATAACTCTGCTAATCATAGGTACAGCCAGTACACCATATCAGGGGACTGGAACTGTCGGCAAGCTACCTTGGATAGGTTTAACTGCTGCGATTTTGGTGTATGTTCAAAGTTTGTTAGGCGCCGTTGTTGGTTCACGTTGGGCACTTCACCAATGTTTTGCAGGATACCAACTCTGCGGTGTCATGTATAGTCACATTTTTGGCTTAATACCGCCAACACTAGCAATTCTGTCTTTAGTAGTAATGGCATGGCGAACTCCAGCGTTACACCCAGCGTTACGAAAGCTAGCTAACATGGCAGGTGGATTACTTGTTCTGCAAATTTTGTTAGGTGTCGCCACATTCAGACTACATCTTCAAGTTGAACCGCTCACTGTATTGCACTCTACAATCGGCGCCACATTGTTAGGTACCCTAGTTGTCTTTAGTGTTTTAGCAATCCGTGATGCACAAACAAATAAACAAACAGAACTAGTAATAACGCTCAACTAGCAGTAAACCGAACAAGTTCACCTCTTACAGAATCAAATTCATAAAAAGAGATACGAATGGGTTGGTGTGCAACCAATTCTCACCGCCCATTCCCAGTTATTTATAAATAAGGAACTAGTGCCAAAATGATTGAGACTAATGTCTCGAGACACCACCAAACTTTTTTAGAAGTGGTTCAGAGCTACTATTTGCTCACCAAACCCCGTATTATCCCATTACTACTAATTACCACCGCTGGCAGCATGTGGATTGCCGCCAAAGGACAAGTAGACCCATTACTGTTGTTAGTAACTCTAGCAGGTGGTACTCTCGCGGCAGCTAGTGCCCAAACAATCAATTGTGTCTATGACCGGGATATTGATTATGACATGGAGCGCACGCGCCATCGTCCCTTACCTTCGGGCAAAGTTCAATCACGCGATGCTTTAATTTTTGCCGCTGTACTCGCAGTTCTTTCTTTCACACTTTTATCTGTTTTCGCTAACTTGCTTGCTGCACTTTTGGCGATGTCAGGTATTGTGTTTTACGTGTTAATTTATACGCACCTTCTGAAACGTCACAGCACTCAAAATATTGTAATTGGTGGCGCCGCTGGTGCGATTCCGGCTTTAGTCGGGTGGGCAGCAGTCACAGGAACTCTTAGCTGGGCTGCATGGTTAATTTTTGCTATCGTCTTCGTTTGGACACCTCCCCATTTTTGGGCATTGGCGTTAATGATTCGGGATGATTACGCAAAAGTGGGTATACCAATGCTACCAGTAGTTGCAGGCGCTAAAGCTACCGTACAACAAATTTGGTATTATACCTTAATAACAGTATTGGCAAGTCTCCTACTAATTTATCCCCTGCATGAGACAGGATTTATTTATGGTGTAATAGCAGCATCTCTAGGTGGTGTATTCATACATAAAGCTTGGAAATTATTACAAAATCCAGAAGATAAACCAACCGCAAAAGGATTGTTTCTCTATTCGATTTCTTACATGATGTTGCTGTGCTTGGGTATGGTTGTTGATAGTCTCCCCATCACTCATCATGCGGTCAATTTCGCGGTTAGTAAATTACATTCGCTCGTTGGGTAATATTTTCTATCTGTCGAAATCACGCAATTGTCACGCAATTCTAGAGACGTTACATGTAACGTCTCTACATTTTTGTAATGTTATTTGATACATAATCTTGGGAAATATAAATTTGTAAATTGATTTACCAAGATTTGTAGAAAATAATAATGAATCTCAAATTAATCAAAAAGTATATATCTTGTTCTTTTATACTCATTCTCACAGGGTGTCAAAATGGTTGTCAGCAAAAAAAGATAGAACAAACGCTCACACCGTTACCTCAAGACCCATTGATTCAAGTCTATTTAAATCATTCCGAAACTTCAGAATATCAAGAACCTTACAAAGATAAAAAGCGGCAGGGTGATGATTTAGAAAAACAAATAGTTGATACAATAATGGGCGCCAAGTCTCAAGTAGATATAGCAGTACAAGAGTTACGCTTACCAAAAATAGCCCAAGCGATAGCAGCAAAGCAGAAAGCAGGGGTAAAAGTTAGATTAATTATCGAAAACACATACAATCGTCCTATTAATAGTCTATTACCCCAAGAAGTCAAAAAGCTCAAACCAAGGGAAGCGCAAAAGTATAAAGAATATCGTAGTTTTGTTGACATCAATCAAGATGGTAAGCTAGATACGAAAGAAATAGAACAACGTGATGCTTTAGCAATTCTCAACAAAGCCAAAGTCACAAAACTTGACGATACATCAGATGGTAGTCGTGGTAGTGACTTGATGCACCATAAATTTGTCATCGTCGATAACCGTTTTGTAATTGTTACATCAGCGAACTTTACACTTTCAGATGTTCATGGTGACTATACAAAACCAGAAACTTTGGGAAATGCCAACAACTTATTAAAAATTGACAGTCCTGATATCGCAGCACTATTTACAGAAGAATTTAATTTGATGTGGGGAACTGGGGGTAAAACTAGCCAAAAATTTGGACTAAAAAAACCAATACGGGCGCCAAAAACAATCAAAATAGGCGATAGTACAGTAACAGTTCATTTTTCACCGACTTCTCCAACCCAACCCTGGATAAATAGTAGTAATGGATTAATCAATACAAATTTATCAACTGCTACCAAATCTGTAGACATGGCGTTGTTTGTTTTTTCCGAACAACGACTAGCTAATATCTTAGAATGGCGCCATCAACAAAACGTTCAAATTCGAGCATTACTCGAAAAAAGCTTTGCATATCGCTTTTATAGTGAAGGGTTAGACATGATGGGTCTGGCACTTAGCGACAAATGTAAATACGAAGTCGATAATAAACCTTGGCGCCAACCCATCACCACCGTTGCTATACCCTCATTACTCAGAGGTGACTTATTACACCATAAATTTGGTGTCATAGATAATCAAACAGTAATTACAGGTTCACACAACTGGTCAGAAGCAGCTAATAGTGGCAACGACGAAACACTTTTAGTAATTCAAAACCCCGTTATAGCTGCTCACTACACACGCGAATTTGAAAGATTATACAAAAAATCGCAACCTGGATTACCACAAAAAATTCAACAAAAAATCAAATCTCAACAAAAACAATGTCAGAAAATAGAGTCACCTTCAACGATAGAAAATAAATCTGTGCAGGTTAATTTGAATACTGCAACTCTGGCTGAAATTGAAGCATTACCTGGTATAGGTAAAAAAACAGCACAGCGAATTATTGACGCGCGACAACAAAAATCTTTCACATCATTAAAGGATTTGCAACAAGTAAAAGGATTAAGTACTAGTAAGTTGCAAAAGTTACAAGGTTATATAAGTTGGTAATCTTTGTAGGTTGGGTCGAGGAACATAAACGTAAACGGAGTTTTCCCGTAGGGTGGGATCAGGCTACGAAAATATTTCAACGTAGGGTGCGTGACGCCACTAAAATTCTGAAACGAAGCGCAGTTATTGGTAGCGTCACGCACCCTACTACAAGCGTCACGCACCGACAAGAGCGTTGTGGCAGTATCGTAAATCCTGATTTCATTAATTTTGATGAGTTAAAAGAATGAGCCACAAATACACAAACAAAAAAAAAGAATAAGTAACCCACCAAAATTAATGACACGGACTAGTAGTGGTTCGTGTCATAAGTTTTGATGTGTAGACACCGATAGTAGGGTGGGCAATGCCCTAGAAAAATCTGCCAAGACTCCAAATTCCTAGAGGATAAATTAGATATAAATATATCCTCTAGGAAAAATCTTCACTTCTCTAATTTATAGAGAAAATTAAATACATATATACTATTATATCTAAAAGTTAATATTATTACCTTCTTTATCAAAAATTAAGTATTTATCGCAAGAAAAGTGCTATTTTAATAAGAAAAATTTCTAAAATAATATTGTTTTTATACGTTAAAGTACATTTTTACTGCTCCAAGGTCAGTATTATTGAGGGACTCAAATGAAACGATATCCTCTAGGAAAAATTTGCTTAGACTCTAAATTGAAAGAAATAACTCTTCTCCATGTTTAGATTTTCCGAGTCAAACTGACCTTGACTATTAGGAATTTTTATAGTTCTCCTTCGCTATTGGCTTGACTTGTTAAGTTTCTGATGTTCAAACAACGTCACGTTTAATGCGGTGCCTTGCATTATTACATGGGATAATATCTTTCTTCTTCAATACCAGGACTTACGCAAAAATTCTAGAAACCTGGTTTCTCTGTCGATAACTTGTAATAAAAACGACGGTTTTGCGTAGAAACCAGGTTTCTTTACGTAAGTCCTAAATACTTCAATTTTGGCTTTGGAGTATAAATATTATCGCTGCCTTAATTTAAAAACAAAATTACCAAGATGGCGTCACCTATTAACAAAAATCAAACTGTAGGTAGTTCGCAACACCAAGAGTATTGGATACCCGCCGAAGATTTAGATAATTTTAATACTCATATTGTCGAGGAAATTGAGGTAATTGCCGAGTTTAGGAATCAAGAGTAGAAGAATAAAATATTTTTTCGTTAAAATAGTTTTTTAGCGTGATGTGATTGTTATATGCTGCTAAAAACTGACGAAATTTCGATTCGTCTCATGCAAGATAATATGCATGACTATGAGTTGATGGCAAAGTGGTTAACTGACGAGAAGGTTTTGGAATTTTTTGAAGGTCGAGATAATCCTTTCCCACTTGAACGAGTTATTGAGACCTATCAACCAACTGTTTGTGGTGAAGATGCTGAAGTCGCTTGCTTTATCTACTACCAAAATCAGCCTATTGGTTACTTACAATATTGTGCTTTAGATAAATTAACGCAAGCAGATAGGGAAACTTACAACTTGGAAGATACGAGTGGTGTGTACGCGCTAGATTTGTTTATTGGCGAAACTGAGTATTGGAATCAAGGCATTGGTAGTAGAGTTATATCAAAGGTTGTTGACTATTTATTTAATGAACTCAACGTGCAAAGAGTTGTTGTAGACCCAGAAACTTGGAACACACGTGCTATCCACTGCTACGAAAAGTGTGGGTTTGTGAAAGTAAAACTGCTACCAAAACACGAATTGCATGAAGGGGGGTATCGAGATTGCTGGTTAATGGCAAGGGACAAGAATAAGTAAGTACACTGGATAGTAGACCCAATGCGCGCCCTTAACACCACATTTGACAAATGTCTGAACAATCTGCACGAATTTGTATACTAGGTGGAGGTTTTGGCGGTCTTTATACCGCTTTACGCCTCAGTCAGTTACCTTGGGATAATAGCCAAAAGCCAGAAATTATCCTTGTTGACCAAAGTGACCGTTTTTTATTCTCTCCGCTATTGTACGAACTTTTGACTGGAGAGTTACAAACTTGGGAAATTGCTCCGCCTTTTGCTGAACTGCTGCAAAATACAGGTGTACGGTTCTGCCAAGCTGCTGTAGCTGGAATTGATGTTGACTCGAAGAGTGTTCACTTACATGATGGCCCTGAAATTAAATGTGACCGTTTAGTTTTGGCATTAGGTGGTGAAACTCCCCTTGATATGGTACCAGGAGCAACATCTTATGCCTATCCGTTCCGTACAGTAAGTGATGCGTATCGTCTTGAAGAACGTTTACGTCTTTTAGAAGAATCTAATAAAGATAAAATTCGTATCGCTATTGTCGGCGCCGGTTATAGCGGTGTGGAGTTAGCGTGTAAATTATCTGATAGACTTGGCGACCGAGGAAGATTTCGTTTAGTAGAAGTTGCCGACCAAATTTTACGCACTTCCCCCGAATTTAACCGCGAAGCAGCGCAAAAAGCTTTAGAAAAACATGGAGTATTTCTCGACCTCGACACCAAGGTAGAGTCTATTAGCCAAGATAGCATCACCCTTGAATATAAAAATCAAGTTGATACTATTCCCGTTGATTTGGTAATTTGGACTGTAGGTACAAGAGTGGCGCCTGTAGTTCGTGGTCTTCCGTTAAAGCAAAATCAACGCGGTCAAATTATCGTTGAACCAACTTTACAGCCGCCTGACCATCCTGATATTTTTGCATTAGGTGATTTAGCTGAATGTCACGATGCTCTTGGACAAAAAGTGCCAAGCACCGCTCAATCTGCCTTGCAACAAGCCGATTATACTGCGTGGAATATTTGGGCAAGTTTAACAAATCGTCCATTATTGCCTTTCCGTTACCAACCATTAGGCGAAATGATGACGTTGGGTATTGATAATGCCACCCTCACAGGATTAGGTATTAAACTCTCTGGACCACTTGCTAATATTGCCCGTCGCGTAGCTTATTTATATCGTATGCCTACATTAGACCACCAGTTAAAAGTTGGTTTCAACTGGCTCGCTCGTCCTATTATTGAAGTACTTTCAAGTTAATCCCCTTAATAAAGATTGTAGGTTGGGTGGAGGCAATAGTTTACGTAGTATGCCGTAGGCACAACCCAACGCCAAGACAACAATATTTGTTGGGTTCCGTTCCTCCACCCAACCTACGTTTTACTTTTAGGACTTGCTATTATGCCTTCGCCTTTTCCAGGGATGAATCCTTATTTAGAAAATCCTGCCTTTTGGTCAGAATTTCATAATCTTTTAATTTCATTAATCTCTCAAACACTTAATCCAATATTAAGACCTAAATATCGAGTTGCTATCGAACAGCGAGTATATCAAACAACTGATGGAGATTCTCTTTTAGTTGGTGTGCCTGATGTAGCGGTGCAAAGTCACCAAACTACTAATATTCAGGAAACAGGTAATGTTGCTGTTGCTTCTCCTCCCACTCAAGCGGTGACTGTAACTATTCCAATGCCTGAAACAGTGCGAGAAACTTACTTAGAAGTACGGGATGTCGCTACAAAGGAAGTAGTAACAGTAATTGAAGTATTATCTCCTAAAAATAAACGTGCTGGAGATGGGCACCAGAGTTATAACAAAAAACGCTTACGAGTGCTAGGTAGTCTAAGTAACTTAGTTGAAATTGATTTATTGCGTAACGGCAAATCAATGGCAATTGTGCAAAATGATATTCATTCCTATTATCGTATATTAGTAAGTCGCAGTGAATTCCGCCCCAAAGCTGATTTATACGCTTTTAATCTTCAAAATTCAATACCATCTTTTCCATTGCCTCTACGTCACAGAGATTCTGAACCGATATTTGATTTACAAAATATATTGCATGATTTATATGACCGCGCAAGCTATGACTTAGTTATTGATTATACAAAAGACCCTGTACCCGCATTATCAAATACTGATAAAGATTGGCTTGACACGTTTTTGCGAGAAAATGCATTAAGATAAAAGGTTATTTTTTACATTCGCTTTATAATAGTCGGTTTTGTTTTCGATTCGCGTGTAAATACTTATGGAGAGCTTTTATTTCTTGGGAAAGCCAGAATATAATAATCAGTATTTACTCTGAAGATAAGAAAAAACTTTATATGCCGAAACCGAGAGTTTTATTTCTCGATGCTGTTGGTACCTTATTCTCTGTCAAAGGCAGTGTTGGTGAGGTATATAGTCAAATAGCTAGTGAGTTTGGGGTTCATATATCATCCTCCGCTTTAAACCAAGCGTTTTTGCAAAGCTTTAAAGCTGCACCATCTCCCACATTCCCTGATGCTCCAGTTCACGATGTGCCCGACCTTGAGTATAAATGGTGGTTTGCTGTTGTGCGCGAAACGTTTAACAAAGCAGGCGCCTTACACAAATTTACAGACTTTGATACATTCTTTGGCGAATTATATATCCATTTTGGTACCGAGTCACCTTGGTTTGTTTACCCTGATGTTATTCCAGCTTTAAAAAATTGGCGCACCAAAGGAATAGAACTAGGTATAATATCTAATTTCGATTCGCGTATTTTCTCGGTGCTGCGAGCTTTAGAACTACAAGATTATTTTGATTCGATAACCATTTCCACTCAAGTCGGCGCCGCGAAACCTGAAGCCAAAATATTTGGTATCGCTTTAGCAAAGCACAACTGTCCAGCGTCCGAAGCTTGGCATGTTGGTGATAGCAAAAACGATGATTATTATGGCGCCAAAGCTGTTGGAATGCGCGGTGTACTAATAACACGACCAAGTGAGGAAAAAGTCTTAGTCGGCGCCAATTAATGCAAAGACGTACAAATTTTGAACACTAATACCCGTAAGGATATAGGATAAGGAAAGGTAAAGAATCGGAATCTCAATTATGCTCTCTGACTCTTCTTCGCCGATTCTGTGTCATTCACCGCGCGTTAGTATTATTGGCGCTGGTCGGGTAGGTAGTACGCTTGCTCAAAGAATCGTTGAGAAAAACCTTGCGGATGTGGTATTGCTAGACATTATTCCGAAAATGCCGCAAGCGATAGCGCTGGATTTGATGGAAGCACGCGCTTTAGAAAACCACACCCGCAGGATTATTGGTACCAACGATTATGCTGATATATTTGGCTCAGAAATAGTAGTTATTGCAGCAGGTTTTCCGCGCAAAGCTGGTATGAGTCGCGATGACTTGCTGCAACAAAACGCCGAAATAGTCAGAGAAGCTGCCATAAACGCAATTACTCACTCTCCACAAGCTATTTTTATTGTCGTCACAAATCCTTTGGATGTAATGACATATTTAGTTTGGCAAGCCACTGGTTTGTCAAGAGATAGAATTATGGGTATGGCTGGTGTGTTAGACTCTGCCCGCTTTGAAACTTATATTGCAATGGAATTAGGTGTTTCACCTCAAGATGTTAGCGCGATGGTTTTGGGAAGTCATGGTGATTCAATGTTACCTTTGCCCCGTTACTCTACAGTTAACGGTATTCCAATTACAGAATTAATGAACGCTGAAACTATTGAGCGTTTAGTAAATCGTACTCGTAAAGGTGGTACAGAAATAGTTGATTCTATTCAAACTGGTGGCGCCTTTTTTGCACCTGCTTCGGCTACTTGTATGATGATAGAAACTATACTGCGTAACCACTCACGAATGTTACCCATATCAGCACTTCTACAAGGGGAATATGGTCTGAATGATTTATTTATTGGTGTACCTTGCCGTTTAGGTTGCGGGGGAATTGAAAAAGTTATTGAATTGAATTTAACCGACACAGAGTTAGACACTTTGCGTATTTCCGCTACCTTTGTACGTCATAATATTGACAAAGTAAAATAAGTATTAAACAAACTTTAATAGATACATGCATCTTGTGGAGCGGGCATCCCTGCCCGCCTTTTATAAAAATCGAACTTATAAACTTATCTTCTCTTATGGTAATAGGACGGGCTTGCGATGCCCATCCCACAAGATGTATAATTTAATTTTTTAAAATTCCTAGAGGATAAATTAAATATTCAAAAATATATCCTCGCTTGAAAATTATAGGCGCCAAAATTCCTAGTACTTCATGTCATAAGTTTTGCTGTGTTCTTTCTTCTTATTTCTTCCTTTGCGTTATGAAGCGTTCTTTGCGGTTCGTTTATTCAACACCCCAAAATTAATGACACAAACCACTAGAGGATAAAGTTTATCGAAAACTTGGGTATAAAACCCCGTCCTAGAAGGACGGCTTTTCAAGATGTGTGTATATATTTTTTAAGAATTTCAATTGGTGCGCCGACTACAGAAGAAACAAAATAACTAGGACTCCACAGTGCGTATGAATCCATAAGGCTTTTCAAAACCAGCTTTCCCATACATACGACGCTTATTCACCCTTCAAAGAGTTGAGGATTTGAGAAATCGAGAGCTTTGGGGGGTATTCAATTAACAGCATGAATGTGGTCAGCTTCCCCATTGAATTCAAGTATCTGGAAATCCATTTTCCTAGCAACTTCCTTGAATGATTCCTCAATTACAGAAAGACTTTCTTGTCTAAATACAGACCTACGGTACTTAGTCACACAGACCAAATGCATTTTTAGGTCGGAAATGCTATGTCTTTCTTTGCGTAAGCTACTTGTCAACTTACACAGACCTATATATACTAGTTTTGACAAACCAAGTATATCACAAGCCAGATTGGAGGTGATTTTAATTGGGGAAAAGCAAAAAGGACAAGTCGTTAATGGGTGTCCAGCAAAACTTAATATATTGTGATGCTGACACAAAAGCTATATTGACTTTTTTGTGTGAACAGTCAAATAGTTTGTATAACTGTGGAGTGTACTGGGCACGTCAAATATTTTTCAAAACAGGAAGAATAGTTTCTAAATTTGAACCAGTGTATGAAGTAGGGAATAATATCCATGCTCAAGCCATGCCCAGTGTTCCAGCACAGCAAACTTTACTTTCAGTCTCGGAAGCTTTTAAATCTTTTAAGGAACTACGAACAAGGTTCTTCAAAAAAGAGTTAGACCAAAAGCCACAAGCTCCAAATTACAGAACTTCTGGAAGCATGTATAAAGTTGCGTATCCCAATACTGGTGCAGGTAAACCAAGCTTTATAGATGGCTTAATCCGTTTCCCTTTGGGCAATCAAATTAATCGATGGTTTAAGGTAAAAGAATTTTTCTTGCCTTTTCCAGCTAATCTTGATTTTAAAAAGATTAAGGAATTTACTATACTACCCAAGAATGGAAAATTTTACTTAGAGTGTAGCTATGAAGTCGAACCAGTGTTCGTTGAATTGGATATAAATCAAGCTTTGTCCATTGACCTTGGGACTTCGGCTAATTTAATGGCTTGTGTTGATACTCTAGGTAACTCATTTTTAATTGATTCTCGACACGCAAAGTCGATGAACCAACTTTACAATAAACGAGTCGCTAATTATAAACAAGGAAAACCACAAGCGTATTGGGATAATTTCTTAAATAAAATTACCCTTAAGCGCAATAATCAAATGAGAGACATGGTTAATAAAGCTGCACGCATGGCTATTAATCATTGTTTAGCTCATGGGATTGGAACTATTATAATAGGTTGGAATCAAGGTATCAAAGACGGTGCTGACATGGGACGAGTTTCAAATCAGCAATTCGTTCAAATGCCTTTAGCCAAATTAAAAGAAAGGATTAAACAACTGTGTGAAGTTTACGGTATTCGCTACGTTGAAACGGAAGAAGCTAATACTTCTTGCGCTTCGTATTTAGATGGAGACTCCCTGCCCAAACATCGAGAAAAATCTGTTGGGTGGAAACCGTCTGGCAAGAGAACTAAACGTGGTTTGTACCGCACACAAAACGGTAGTTTGATCAACGCTGACTTGAATGGTAGCGCGAATATTTTACGTAAAGTAGCTGGAAACTTAGGCATAGACCTAAGCAGACTAGTTAGACGGTGTTTGACCACCGTTTCTAGAATTCGTATTTGGAAAACCAAAGCAATTCAATGAAGAATCCTCGTACCTTTAGGTCGAGGAGTGTCAACGATAACCTTCATCGGCAGGGTCGCCATATGGGTCTTCTGATGCTCGACGAACATTACCATATTGGTCGGCAGGGTCGCCATATGGGTCTTCTGATGCTGGACGAACATCTCCATATTGTCCATAACCTGCACTACCATATTGGTCGGCAGGGTCGCCATATGGGTCTTCTGATGCTGGACGAACATCTCCATATTGTCCATAACCTGCACTACCATATTGGTCGGCAGGGTCGCCATATGGGTCTTCTGATGCTGGACGAACGTCTCCATATTGTCCATAACCTGCACTACCATATTGGTCAGCGGGGTCGCCATATGGGTCTTCTGATGCTGGACGAACGTCTCCATATTGTTCGTAACCCGCGCGCTCGCCATAATATTGTTGGTCAGCAGGGTCTCCGTATGGGTCTTCTGAAGCTGGACGAACGTTTTCACCGTACTCACGTTCCTCATCCCTGTCGCTTTCAACACCGCTTGCTAAAAAATCTTTCGCTTTACGGAAAAAATCGCCTACCATAATTTCTCTCCTTACTAAATTAGCCTTAAAAACTTTCGTTAAAACGTAGACCCTTGGGGCGCCAGTTCTCTCAAATCACGTCCTGTAGAGCGTCCGTTGTATCCTTGAAAATCACGGTATTTTTCTGCTTCTTCCGCTGGTATTTGAATACCTCCAGATGGTGGTGTTACCCATACTGGACGACCTTGAGCATCACGGTAATAAACTCTTCCATTTTTAGAAAGATAATGCTTTCCCTGTGCCCCGTCACCTTTAGCATTTTTGCGCTGGTTGTAGAGATAGTAAAGTGCTGCGGCGCCTGCTAAGGTAATTAATACTTTATTGCGCGTTGAAAGTCCTGGTTTCTTTTGAGCTTGTTGGTTCGCATTGGTTGGATAATTTACCTGTCTACCTGCTGCATCATTTACAGGAGGAGCTTCGGTTCGTGTTCCACCACCACCACAACCGTGTAACACTGGTGCTGCTAGTAAAGCTGAAAGAAAAACCGCTATCGGTAACGAGGCTCTTTTGTTTTGTGTAATTATTTTACTCATCACATTCCACTACCCTGCAAAGCTTCATTGTGCTGTAATTATCCTTCAGCACAAGTCTTACAAAAGTAATAATGATTGAATATCTACTTCTTTTACATCTTGCCTTTGAAGGAAACTGACTCTTTCTTTGGGGATATATATAAAATCCTAGAAACCGAGTTTCTCCGTGTATAAACCCGGCTTCTTAGTGTCTTCTTTTACTTACGTAACGCAATTCCTGGTGCGTAAGCTTCTATGACTCTGCCAGTATGAGTACACATAATCATTAAATAATCACAAGCTGGACACTGCGTCCTTTGTATTTGACTTTCTAAAATATAATGTCTTTCACCTTCACTACCGCAGTTAGGACAGCGTACTTTTTGTATAATTTGCACCTTAAAGCCCCTTTTATAATCGTTTTAGTTTGTTAAAGTTTTACAAATTCGGTAGTTTTCAGGCAAGCAGTTAACGACAATTACGTAAATTAAGCGCGAATTTAGACTCTAAATTAGATTCTATTTATCGAGTTTTATTATCTAAGTCGTATTCATCAAATTCACTAAGTTAATAGGATTAGTTCTCAATAAATGAGTGAGCAATTTACCCTAACTTACCTAGCTTTCAAATCAGTTTCTTCAGCTATTGCATTAAAACGAGTCAATCAACACAAGTCGCTTTACATAAATACACAATCGGCGCCAAATGTCGTCCTGATACCTGCCTTCTGTAAAACTTATAGATATGTTTTTCTATTATGCTCAATAAAATTCCAATTGCCTATATAACTTCAGACATATTAGCTAATCATTTTTACATGCCAACTTAAAGCTTTTACGATGATCCCTAATGTGTAACCCTTGAGAACAACCTGTTTTGAATCGGCGCCACTACCTGTGAAATACTATACTCTATATAAGGAAAGGTTAAAAACATAACTGATATTTTGTATCAAAATTTACTATTTATCCAGTTTATATCGCTGACATGCCAGATATCTGGACTATTTTCACAAAAAAATAGATTCTGACTTGAAATACGTACTGAAAGCTTCAATACTTTACAAGAAAGAATCATTATGCGTTAAAAAGCTAAAATATTGTAAAAATCAGTACAGAAATTTTTAATAAACTTAAAAAAAGCAAGCTTTACCTAGATATATTTTATCAATTTGACTATACAAAACTTAATAATTAATTAATATTTTGTTAATTATGAGTAAAAATATTATTTTGTAAGAAAATTTAATCAAAAATTCCAATGTTAGACATTAACAGTCTTTGAGAGATTTGCTAAGGTAGTGGTTGGTAATGGGTAATGGGTAATCGGTAATGGGTAATCGAGAGTGGAATTTTCCAACTGTCAATTACCCATGATTTCTTTTGTAGAAGCTGCATTTTTAAATACTATCCATCAATTTGACGGGTGAAAATAATCGTAAATTTCTTGAGCTAAACGCGGCCCAATACCTGGAACTTCACTCAGTTGTGCTAATGTTGCTAAACGAATATAATCTACCGAGCGGAAGTGAGCCAACAGCTGTTTTTGACGGTGACTTCCTAAACCTGGTATTTCATCTAAACGCGACCGCTTCAATTTATCACTTCGTTGTTGACGGTGGAAGGTAACGGCAAAACGGTGTGCTTCATCACGTAAGCGTCGTAAAAGTTGTACTCCTGGTTGTTCCGCGTCGGTTTCTACTGGTAAACTGGCGCCAGGTAAAAAGATTTCTTCACGCTTTTTTGCCAAACTAACAACACGCACGTCTTCCATTAAATTCATTTCTTGCAGAACAGCGACAACGGCAGAAAGTTGTCCTTTACCACCATCTATCATTACTAAGTCAGGAAAATCAGGATTTCCCAAACGCTGTAATTGTGGGTCTTCGATAAATTTACGAAATCTTCGCTGTATAACCTCCGCAAGTGAGGCAAAGTCATCTGAGTGACCTGCTGTAACTGTAGGATTTTTGATTTTGTAATGACGGTAATGTTGTTTTGCAGGTAAACCATCGATAAATACCACCTGCGAAGCAACTGCGTTAGAACCTTGAATATGGGAAATATCATAACCTTCGATACGGTGGGGTAAGTCGGGTAAGTCTATTATTGCCGCTAAATCTTGCATTGCCTCCGAATTACGGTCACCCAATTTTTGCATTCGTTCTAACTCGTACTGAGCATTACGCTCTACCATATCGAGTAATTCTGCTTTGAGTTGACGTTGTGGCGCCACAATAGTAACTTTACGACCTTTTCGTTGACTCAAAGCCGCAGCCAATATATCAGTATCGGGTAACTCGTGCTGTACCAATATTTCGGCAGGAATTTCTACATCATCAGCAGTTTGATAATGTTCTTCTAACACCCGTTGTATTATAGCTCCCGGTTCTGCACTTCCATCTGCAACAAATGCTAGGCGCCCAACAAGCTGACCTGCACGAATCTGAAATAATTGAATACAAGCATGATTATCATCTTTTGCCAAAGCGATGGCATCACGCGAAACTGTATCATCGGGAAGCGATACCTTTTGGTCTGCTGTCAACGACTTTAACCCATTAATTTGGTCGCGATAACGTGCAGCAGATTCAAAGTTTAACGCTTCTGCCTGTTTACACATCGCGTCTGTTAATATATCTACCAACTCTTGCCCACGTCCTTGAAAGACCATCGCGACTTTTTGCACTGTCTTACGATACTCTTCTGGAGTCTCAAGTTTTTGACATACCCCAGGACAACGGCCTAAATCGTAATTCAAACAAGGACGGTCTTTAAATAAAGGTTGCGGACGCTGACGTAACGGAAAAATACGCTTACAAATGCGTAATATCTCTCTTAACAACCGCGAATCTGTATAAGGCCCATAAAATTTATCTTTCCCTTTGCCAACCTGTCGTTTGCGTGTGATAAAAATACGCGGATAATCTTCTGACCAAGTAATACATACGTATGGATACTTTTTATCGTCTTTGAGCAGAACGTTAAAATAAGGCAAATGCTGCTTAATTAAGTTTGCTTCGAGCGCGAGTGCTTCGGTTTCGGTATCGGTGACAATAAATTCAATATCAGTCACTTGCTTAACCATCGTCGCAATACGCTCAGTCAAACGCTGCGAGTCGCGAAAATACGAACGAACTCTAGACCGCAGCTTGCGAGACTTACCAATATACATAATGCGGTCACTAGCATCGCGCATGAAATATACCCCAGGTTGTGAGGGAATTTCTTTGAGGCGATTTTCTAAGCGTTCGGGGTCTTTTACGAGCGGTAATACTCTACCAGATACTGTCACAGTTAAAAATGGTTATTTTATAATATATCTATATATATTTTAATTTTTTGATGAACGTGACGCATATGGCGATACTACCCAATCATGTGTAGACACGTTACATCCAAGGCGTCTCTACATAAATCGTTTTAAAATAGCTATACTCCAAAGTGATACTCTATTGTACTGATTTATTCTGGGGCTGGATATATGACATCCTATGCAACCTCTTCTGCGAAGGCAGAAATGAGCGAATTACGCCGATTAAAAGGTTTATTGCCACCTGAATTACAAAGCTGGGTCACGGTCGAAGGAACGACAGAAGTCAATCCACCCCTTGTTAGATGCGAAGAAATAGGTAAAGACCAAGTTGAAATTCAAATCGATTTGGTGAAATGGGACTCTCTCGCTATCGACCAGCGCAACTTGTTATTTTGGCATGAAGTTGCTCGCGTTCAAAATGATACTATTCCCAAAGATGGATGGGAAATGGCGGCACTTGCTATTGGTTTAGGTGGCGCCGTTGGTGAACTTTGGGTACAAGATGGATTATTATTAATCCTAGCTTTAGCATTATGCGGTGTTTCTGGATGGCGCCTTTATCAAAAAAATAGTGGCGAAAAAATCGCACGCGAACTAATTGAAGCAGATGAAAAGGCAATTGGACTTGCACAGCGTTTCGGTTACACTGTCCCCAACGCTTATAAAAGTCTTGGTAGTGCCCTGAAAACTCTGATTGATACCACCAACAGTAAACGTGAACGCTCTAAATATGAAGCGCGTCTTTCAGCTCTAAAACGCAGTGCCAACAAAGTTCGTGGCAAATCCCCCAGAAGCGCCGACGACGATATGTAGGTCAGTTAAAATGTCGCGTAGGGAAAGTTTTACGATACCACCTGCGTGACAATTACTGCTGAATTTATTTAATTTATTTATATTGCTCGAATTAAATAAACAAATTGTGCTGTAGTTTTAAAAATACTATAAAGCTGTAGAGACTTAGCGAGAAAGTCTCTACAATATGGAAAATTCGCTCGATATCGAGAATTGCAGCTACAACTGGTTTAACATCTTATGAGTTTGAGGAACTACTCGCACATGCTTGACTATTCGCTTCATCATGGCTTGCCATACCAAAACTTGGTCGGGTTCGGGCGCCATTATTTCTTTTTCGGCATGTGTTGGCGATACTAACGGTGTTACAGGCTGCAAAAATATTGGAATTAATGGATTTATGTCCGCGACTATTTGCGCTGCTTGCTTTAACTCCTCTACATCCGTCGAACCCGAAACAATAATCTTGACAAAAACTTCTACTTGTGCATCATGACAAAGTTGTAAAAAGCGTGCGTGTTCAACTAAACGCTTTTCACCACTGACGCTTTCAAGTTTAAAATCCATACCTACTGCGTCAAGATACGGTAACACCATTGCGAGTTGCTCGCTTCGATGTCCACCAGTCTCTAAATATATAGGTAATTGAGTCTTGTTTCGGACTTGCGGTAAAAACTCAACAAGGAAAGAGGCATGAAGAAGTGGTTCACCACCTGTCAAGCTAATGCTATCGTGTAGCTGAGGTATATTTTGTCGCTCAACCCATTCGACTAACATAGATAATGTTACAGGGTTTGAATATACTTCAAAATCGCGTAAACCAGGGTGGCGTTCAATTCTACATGTTGTTGGTGCATTCCATGTATTGGAACTGTCGCAAAAGTGACAGCGCAGGTCACACAGTGCGAACCGGATAAAAATCTGACGAGTTCCAACGTTTAGTCCTTCCCCTTGGATGGCAGAAAACACCTCAACTAAGCGTGCATTAGTTGTAGTAGTTGTAACAGTTGTTTTTGCGGTCATACTATGGATATATCAAAGAACGTGACTAAAAACACAGCTAAAATAAGACTGTAATAAAATTGACATTGTAGTTCCGAATATGTTTTAACTTTTCTAACCTACATCAACCTTTCTTTAAGTACAGGAGGTGCCATAGTAAAAAAACTATAGTTAGAGACAACAGTGTTTAGACAAGAGTATGTGAACAAATGATTATGATGCCATCGTAGTAGTTATATATTCAGTACACTAAGAACGGTAAAGTATTTATTACAACATAATCATGTTTAGCAAAATTAATAATTACAGCAAGTTTCAGTACAAAGTTTCATGACTAGCCAACCCACAGAGGCAGATTTTTCCGTTAAATACCAAGCGGATACGGCAATAGTTCAGGTTCCTGCAAGGTTGAGCGTACTTGAAGCTATAGCTTTCAAGCAAACCTGCCAAGACCTAACCCAAAAAGATAACGTATTGAAACAAATTATTATTGCTTTTGACAATACTATTTTCATGGATAGTAGTGGGTTAGGTGCTTTGGTGAGTAATTTCAAAATTGCTCAACAACAAGGAATTTCCATGACGTTGCGGAATGTCACACCACAGGTGATGGCAGTATTAAATTTGACCGGATTAGATGAAGTTTTCCCAATTGAATCAAAGTCCGAACCTGTTTCGCATTCAGATCAGTTGGAAGAAAACTTACCCACAACTCATCCAAGCGTTAAATCTTGGATGAAGCGCTTTATCGATATCGTTGGAGCTATTGTAGGTTTGGTAATTACCGCTATCTTGGCAATTCCAATTATAATTGCAATCCAAATCGATGACCCAGGCCCGATTTTCTTTGCTCAAACGCGCTGTGGTTGGATGGGTAAACATTTCCGAATGTGGAAATTTCGTTCGATGTGCGTTGATGCAGAAGCCAAAAAGGCTGAACTATTAAAGCAAAATCAAGTCCAAGGAGCATTTTTTAAAATTGATAACGACCCACGAGTTACAAGAGTCGGACGTTTTCTGCGACGAACTTCTCTTGATGAACTGCCGCAATTTTTAAACGTACTTAAAGGCGAAATGAGTTTGGTTGGTACTAGACCTCCTACACCCGATGAAGTTGCGCGTTACGAAGTGCCTGAATGGCAACGTTTAGACGTGAAACCAGGGATGACCGGAGAGTGGCAAGTTAACGGTCGCTCTAGTATACGCAGTTTCGAGGATGTAATTCGTCTGGATTTGCAGTACCAAAAAAATTGGACATTACTATACGACCTCAAGCTGATTTTCAGAACTATTACAATTTTGTTCAAGAAAAACAGCGGCGCCGTCTAAAATACAACCAATCATCACTCAAAAACCTGGTTTCTTAAAGAAACCAGGTTTTTTTTCACGTAGAAACCTTAAAGTCATTTTAGCTTGTTAATGGGGGAATTCGTTAAAGCTGTCTCGGTTAATACCAATAATTTAGATTCGATTTGCAATTTGCAATTACTAATTTAAACGCTAAATAATGACCATTACAAGCGTAAATACTGAATATTATGTTTGTATAGCTTAGTTATATAAATATTTTCGCCTCTAAAAGTGAGGGTATTCACTGAGATAAATTATTCTAAGTAAACATAAAGTAAATGGGTGCAAGTAAAAAAAGTATTACGCACTATGTAAAGAGTTGACTCGAAGTTTACTCAATCTTCAACGAAAAAAAACGGACATTAATAAATTCTGAAGAGAAAATTAATAGTAACCAACGTTTTTTAGGTAAGCGATAACAAAAATAAAGCTTGCCTTTAAATCACCGACCAGGGCTGTTCAAACTTACTATATTTATGAGAATTTTAATTTACTCTTACAACTATCACCCCGAACCTATTGGTATTGCTCCGTTAATGACCGAGCTAGCAGAGGGATTAGTAAAGCGTGGACATGAGGTGCGTGTTGTTACAGCAATGCCTAATTATCCTCAGCGTCAAATTTATGAAGAGTATCGTGGTAAATTTTTTGTTACAGAAGAGAAGAATGGCGTTAAGATTCAACGCAGTTTCGTTTGGATACGTCCTCAACCAAACTTACTCGACCGTATTTTGCTCGACGCTAGTTTTGCATTAACCAGTTTTGTCCCAGCATTATCTGGCTGGCGCCCAGACGTTATATTGACAACCTCACCATCGCTTCCCTGCTGTGTACCTGCTGCTTTATTAGGATGGTGGAACCGTTGCCCAGTTGTTTTAAACCTTCAAGATATTCTTCCAGACGCTGCAATTCACGTTGGTTTACTCAAGAACAAATATCTAATCAAAGTTTTTCAGACGCTGGAAAAATTTGCTTACCGCACCGCGACAAAAATCAGCGTCATTGCTGATGGATTCGTTGATAATTTGTTACAAAAGGGCGTTGCAGCCAACAAAATGGTCAAAATACCCAATTGGGTAGATGTTAATTTTATTCGTTCCTTGTCTAAAGAAGATAATGAATTTCGTCACACCCACAACCTCAACGGTAAGTTTGTGGTGATGTACTCAGGGAATATTGCTTTAACTCAAGGTTTAGAAACTGTCGTCAAAGCCGCCAGTCAGGTGCGCCACATCCGTGATATTGTATTTGTAATTGTTGGAGAAGCTAAAGGTTTACAGCGCTTGCAACAAGAATGCGACAAATTGGGCGCCGACAACGTGATATTACTACCATTTCAAAAACGTGAAAAGTTACCAACAATGTTGGCTGCGGCAGATGTGAGCTTGGTAGTACAAAAGAAAAATGTTATTTCGTTTAATATGCCGTCTAAAATTCAGGTGGCGCTAGCAAGTGGACGTGCCATTATAGCATCAGTACCCGATACAGGAACAGCGGCAAAGGCAATATCTCAGAGTGGTGGTGGTATTGTCGTTCCTCCAGAAGACCCCGACGCATTAGCCGCCTCTATTTTGCAATTATATTCGGCGCCAGAACTAGTTAACTCACTCGGCTACAACAGTCGAAAGTATGCAGTAGAAAACTACTCGTTTAATAACGCCTTGAATCAATACGAGAACTTATTTTATGCAATTACAGAGCCAGCCACAAGCCCAGTTGTTCAAGCAGTTATTGAATCAAGCATTCAACCAATAGTCCAACCAGTTGTGATTCAGCCAACATACGAGCCTATATTTTATACCGTTAGTGAGAATGAAGTGACTCGAAAACCAAAGACAGTTTCTAAAGGAACACTCATAGAGTAAATTTAAAGTCATTTAATCGACTTTAACAACGCGAAACCCCATAACGCACTGATACTGTTCGGGCTGCTCTGTTGTAATTTTATCAATAGCCCGACCACAGTACAGTTGCCCTTCGCGCCAACGCGGTTGACCACTTGCATCTGCCAGCATACATGACTCACAAACTTTAGACGGCACCAAAATTTGGTTTTCTGTTAAAATCGCTGCTAACATACCATTCCCCTATTTTGAAATATCTTAGAAACCAGAAACCTGGTTTCTACGCGTTCATTGTCGCAGACAAATCGTTATTTTTATTACAAGGTATCGGTAAAGAAACCAGGTTTCTTTGTGATGATAAATTTTTCAAAAAACATTCCTAATTCTTACCCAGTCAGAATTAGTAGTATTCTTTATAACACATAGGTTATTATTTGTAATCCTTTAATAATAAAAATTATTCTTAATAATATTCTAATGTTAAATATATTAGGAATCCAATCGCTTTGTGATAATGAATACAGAAATTAATTAAACACATCAATACTTCACAACTTAATTTCACACCTAGGGTCGCAAAAGAAGGTTATCATGGTTTACGCAATTGTAGAAGCTCGAATCCCTATGATTTATAGTGGGGAGGCGGATTAAAATAGCTACATGTTCACGATTAGAACTATGACTAAGACAAATTCTGATTTTTTGGCAACTTCTGACCCAGCGGTTGCGGAGTTAATTGGTGACGAGCTGCAACGTCAGCGTGACCACTTAGAGTTAATCGCGAGTGAGAACTTTACTTCAGCTGCGGTACTTGCTGCTCAAGGTTCGGTACTAACGAACAAATACGCTGAAGGTTTACCTGGCAAACGTTACTACGGTGGCTGTGAATATGTGGATAAAGTTGAACAGTTAGCGATTGACCGTGTTAAACAATTATTTGGCGCCGCACATGCTAACGTTCAACCCCACTCAGGCGCCCAAGCTAACTTTGCTGTTTTTCTAACGCTACTATCTCCTGGTGACAAAATCATGGGGATGGACTTGTCACATGGTGGACACCTAACTCACGGTTCACCAGTAAACGTCTCAGGTAAATGGTTTGAAGTTTCCCATTATGGTGTAGACCAACAAACCGAACAGTTGAACTACGATGCTATCCGTGAGCAGGCGCTTAGGGAGCGTCCTAAGCTCATTATTTGCGGTTATTCAGCATATCCAAGAATTATTGACTTTGAAAAATTCCGTAGTATTGCGGATGAAGTGGGCGCCTACTTGCTAGCAGATATTGCTCATATTGCCGGATTAGTAGCAACAGGACACCACCCCAACCCTATCCCTTATTGTGATGTTGTCACAACAACAACTCACAAAACCTTACGCGGACCTCGTGGTGGTTTAATTATGACCCACGACGCAGAACTAGGTAAAAAACTCGACAAATCAGTTTTTCCAGGTACCCAAGGCGGTCCATTAGAACATGTAATTGCAGGTAAAGCTGTTGCCTTTGGCGAAGCACTCAAACCTGAATTTAAAGCTTATTCTGCCCAAGTTATCGAAAACGCCCGTGCAATGGCTAACCAATTGCAACAGCGTGGTTTAAAAATTGTCTCCAATGGCACAGATAATCATTTAATGCTAGTAGATTTACGTAGCGTAGGAATGACAGGAAAACAGGCAGACCAACTTGTTAGTACAGTAAATATAACTGCTAACAAAAATACAGTGCCATTTGACCCAGAGTCACCATTTGTAACCAGTGGTTTACGACTAGGTTCACCAGCAATGACGACACGGGGAATGGGAGCAGCAGAATTTGTTGAAATTGCCAATATTATTGCTGACTGCCTGACTAACCCTGAGTCTAATAGTGTAGCTGATGATTGTCGGCGCCGAGTAGCAACTTTATGCGCGCGCTTTCCATTGTATCCACATATTCAAATTCCTGTACCAGCTTTGGTATAAGATAAACGTATGAATTGTAGAGACGTTACATGTAACGTCTCTACATTTGGGTTATGTGACAATAATTACCTATAAATTTGAGCGCTCATATTATATCTAAATTAAGATTACGTAGATTAAAAACACTATACTGATTAGCATTTAAAGCTTAGTATATATATAAAGTTGAGAATGTATCTGAAATAAAATTCAATTGAAAACTGTTGTATACATTACTAGTTAAATATACTAATGCTTGCCCAGATATATCATCTGATTGCTTTTCTTGTTGCCGCAGTAGTCGTTCTCTGGACTACACCAGATGTTAGAAATATTGGTATAAAAAGCGGAAAACTTGATAAGCCTGGAGAAAGAAAAGTCCATCAACGTCCAATGGTTCGTCTTGGAGGTGTGAGCATCTTCGCTGGCGCCATGATTTCATTAATTCTTGTGTGGTGGTTAGGTGGATTTGGACATTTACCTCCAGACAAAGAATGGCAAGTTATTGGTGTAATTTTAGGAGGAATCGGCTTTTTCTCAATTGGGTTTGCAGATGACTTATTAAACTTGTCACCATTTATACGTTTGCTATTACAAATAATTGTAGCTTCTTGTGTTTGGAAAGCTGGCGTAAGTATAGATTTCGTTACGATTCCAATGTTTGGTATCGTTCAACTGGGGTGGCTAAGTTTACCAATCACGGTTATTTGGCTGGCTGGAATGGTAAACGCCATTAACTGGATTGACGGATTAGATGGATTAGCAGCAGGTGTATCGGGAATTGCCGCTGTTGTTCTACTTGTTGTTTCGTTATATATGAAGCAACCTGCTGCTGCATTAATTGCTGCTGCACTTGCTGGAGCTTCATTAGGATTTTTACGATATAACTTTAACCCGGCTCAAATTTTTATGGGCGACGGTGGCTCATATTTTATGGGCTTTACCCTTGCTGCCGTTAGTATTATTGGTCTAGTAAAAATTCCTGCTGTGACTGCGGTATTGCTGCCGTATGTAATTTTAGCAGTACCCATTTTTGATATGTCCGCTGTAATTCTTTTGCGTTTACGTCAAGGGAAATCACCTTTCAGTGCCGATAAACGTCATTTACATCACCGTTTACTCAATGCTGGACTATCTCATCGTTGGGCAGTTTTATTTATTTACTCCTTAACATTGTGGTTGGGTAGTTTGGCGGTGGCAATTGTTGGAATTCCTAGTGGCGCCATTTTTGCCTGTGCTGCGACATCTTTACTCAGTTATACTTCTTGGAAAGTCTGGAGAAGGTCAAAAGTTAGGAGTTAAGAATGAGCGCAGAAATTATTTGTGTTGGTACTGAGCTATTACTAGGTGATATTCTTAATAGTAATTCTCAATACCTTGCCCAGGAATTAGCAAAATTAGGTATTCCTCATTATTATCAAACTGTTGTTGGTGACAATACAGAACGTTTACTTGATGTAATTAAAATTGCTTGTTCTCGTTCACAAATTTTAATATTTACAGGTGGTTTAGGACCCACACCTGATGATTTAACGTGCGAAACAATTGCACATTATTTTGGTGCCCCCCTCATCGAACGGGCTGATATCATTGAGGATATAACCAAAAAATATGCTGCTCGTAACCGGGTGATGACACCCAGCAACCGTAAGCAAGCTTTAATTCCCCAAGGTGCCGATATTCTACCAAATCCAACAGGCACGGCGCCTGGTATTATATGGCAACCCAAGCCAAATTTAATAATTCTGACTTTTCCTGGTGTTCCGTATGAAATGCATCGAATGTGGCAAGAAACTGCTGTTCCATACCTAAAAAGCCAAGGTTGGGGTCAAGAAATTATTTATAGTAGAATGCTAAGGTTTTGGGGTGTTGCAGAATCTGCTTTAGCCGAAAAAGTTAGTTCTTATTTAAACTTGCCCAACCCAACAGTGGCGCCATATGCTTCTAAAGGCGAAGTCAAATTAAGAGTTGCAGCGAAAGCAACATCTAATGCTGCCGCACAAGAAATTATTGCCCCAGTCGAAAAACAACTCAAACAAATCGCTGGACTTGACTATTACGGTGCCGATGATGATACCTTAGCTTCTGTAGTTGGTGAATTATTACGAACTAAAAATCATACCGTTTCTGTGGCAGAATCGTGTACTGGTGGAATCTTAGGACAAATGCTGACAGAAATGTCAGGAAGCTCTGACTATTTTTGGGGTGGTGTAATATCATACGACAACTCAGCAAAAATTAATTTACTGGGTGTTAATGCTTCTGACTTAGAGAAGTATGGTGCAGTCAGTGCAATAGTTGCCGAACAAATGGCACTTGGTGTCAAAGACCGTTTGGGGACAACTTGGGGAATAAGTATAACAGGTATTGCTGGACCAACAGGCTCCACTGAGACCAAACCAGTTGGGTTGGTTTATATTGGAATTGCAGGTCTAAATGGCGTTGATGTTACTGAAAATAAATTTGGCGCTACACGTGGACGTAGTTTAATTCGTCATGTTAGTGCTTGTACAGCATTAGACCAGTTACGGCGTAAACTGCTTGCTCAATAATATTGTTGTTCGGCAATGTTGTATTGTATGTGCCTGCATTGAACTGCATATCGAGTTAGAATTAAATATTGAAAATGGTATCACCCGTTTCAAAATGAATCGCTTCATATCCTTGCCTACTCAAAACGAAAGTACAGTTACGATTTGTGTGACTGACATCCTCGGAGATAGATTCTGTATAGTGTGTGAAGACGGAAAGCGGGTTTATGAACACGTAGCCACAGCTTTAAGAGCGGGTAAAAAGGTTCATCTCTCCTTTAGAGGTGGCGAAGACATTACCTCAGCGTTTTTGGCTGAAGCTTTTTCTCGGTTATACACAAATTTCTCAGAAGAATATATAGAGAACAGTTTAACTTTTACCGACATCGACCCCGATGATGCAGCCGATATTGAATGTGTCATCCAAGATGTGAAAGACTACCTTAATAATCCGCAGCAATTTAAAAATGCGATTATTCAAGCTATGGGTGAAGATAGTATATGACCAAACAAGTGTACCCCATTGATACATATCATTTTAAATCCCATGATGGGGTACTGTTTGACGCGAATATTTGGATGTATATATATGGTCCTCCCAGTCATATATCGTCACAGTATAGATACGCTTATACTTCTGCCTTACGTCGAATACGTGGCGCCGGATGTCAAATTGTGCTAGATGCTTTAGTACTATCAGAATTTATAAACGCTTACGCCAGATTTTTTTATAATAAACTGCCATCCGAATTAAAACCGGGCGATTTTAAATTGTTCCGTAACAGTTCTAGTTTTAAACCTGTTGCAGAACAAATTGCTCGACGTGCGCGTAAAATTCTTGAAAAATCTGAACCAGCTAAAATCCGATTTGAATCAGCAGAAATTGTCTCAATATTAAGTGAATATGCAGGTGGAGAAGCTGATTTTAATGACCAAGTTTTAGCAGAATTGTGTAGGGTAAATAATTTAAAGTTAGTTACTCATGATGCTGATTTTAGCGGTACTAATTTAACTATTTTGACCGCAAATCCGAAATTATTGCTATTAAAACAAGGACTCATAACAACGGATGATGAACGGATGTAACGGATGGTTGATTCGTAACTAGTAATTTATCCGTTGCATCCGTTGTATCCGTTGCCAGCTAAGTTTTAATAAGGAGGATACCCAAATTCATCATCATCTGGGTAAGCGTAAGAAGCGCTTGCAACTCCTGCCATTGCCATTTTGTTATTGTTATGATTTTCTTTTTCCGCACGAACTTGTTCTTTACCGAACTCTTTATGCTCTTCAAATGTTTTATTAATAAGTTGAGATTCGGGAGAATCGGAGGCGATTAAGAATTGCGTTAAATTGGAAACTGTGGGATGTTTATAATCTATTGTCGAGGAAACTAAAACTGTATTTGGTTGAATTCCTCGTTCTTCACAGTCGATAATTGGGCAGAAAATGCCGTGAGCGTGAAATAATGGTCCTTTGGGTGTAAAAGGTAGTTTACGAAAAGCTGCATATGACCGTTCGAGTTCTACTACAAACCCACCAGATGGTCTTCCTTGTTGATATTCGCAGTAAGTTTTACTAAAACTTGCACCTGCGGCGCCGTGAAGTGTTAATTGTAAGGGTTTTTCGTGCAAGAATTGTTTATTCTCACCGACTAAAAAAACAAGATAGCGGATAAAGGTTTTAAATTTTAGTTTATCTGCTAAAAATGCATCATAATTATCACGAAGTGTACCAAGCTTGTTCCCTGTTTCTCGGTCTTTAACCGACAACGGCCCGCGACGCACTATCACTATTTTTGGAGTTGTGGTTAGATACACCGTTTCGACCCCAGAAGTGAATTCATGTTCAATTTGCTGCCAATTTGAATCAGGTTCAAAGCCTACAGCTTGGGCATTATCGAGCTTTACTGCTAACCCATAGGCTTGCATACCATCGGTGCCATAACGTGGATTTATCATTTGGCACCAAGGAATGACCTGAGACGGTGGTGCATTAAACTTCTCATCTTCAAAGTCGAATTTTGCTGAAGCTTTCATTTTTAAGAGCTTTTGAAGGGTTGGATGAAAGGACTGTGCATTTTGAATGATATGTTAGGCGCCTCAGATACGTCTGCTGTTTGTTTTTGCTCCACATGTGAGATGCCCCATCAAAAAAATGCAATTACGTTTTTGTACCGAATAATAACTTTTTTACCACTTTGATTGGGCAATACGTGTGACACTTAAGTACTTTTAACATCTTAAGCTTTACAGATTAAATTTTGTTCATTTAACCAATACTAAATTACTATTATAAATTATTTATGGTTAAATTGTACTATGAAATATAGAATATATGGAATAAATATATAAATGTTAATATAGGTGAGCCAGAATTTACCAACTCACCCCAGCCGACCAATAAATTTGTCAATAACGCTGCTACCGTAATTAAGCTAGTTACTCCTGCGGCGATAAGCGCTGCTCATAACAATCGATAATTTTTGCTGTGACATCAGAAATATCTAAACCATCGGTTTGAATTTCGACGGCATCAGGGGCTTTACGTAGTGGAGAAACCTTACGGGTACTGTCTTTCCAGTCGCGTTCGGCGATGTCTTTTTCTAACTGCTCTAGGTTCATTTGTGGTAAACCTTGCTTTGTAAAGTCAGATTGGCGCCGACGTGCGCGCTCGCTGACGGATGCAGTTAGGTAAATTTTGACTTCAGCATCAGGGAAAACTTGGGTACCAATATCACGACCTTCAGCGACTAACCCACCTTTTTTGCCCCAAACTTGTTGCTGTTTAACCAATGCTTGACGAACAGCAGTTTGTGCAGCAATCGCTGATACATTTGACGTTACATCAGGGGTTCTGATTTTTTGGGTAACGTCATGCTCATTGATGCATACCTGAACTGGGGAACTTAGATTTTGGCTTGGCGCCAGTTCAATAACGCACTGACTAACCAATTCAGCAATCGCGCATTCGTCCAAAATAGAAATGCCTGATTGCTGTACTAACCATGTAACTGCTCGATACATAGCTCCAGTATCTAAATAAATCAAACCGAGATTAGCTGCCACTTGACGAGCAACAGTTGATTTTCCAGCACCAGCAGGACCATCGATAGCAATAATCGGTTTGCGATCGCGTAGTATGGTGTTGTCGATTAAGCGTGTAGAACCAAGACGAGCAGCGATCGCGAGCATTCCTTCCTCCTGAATTAATTCCAATGGCATCAAAGTAGTCGGTTCAACCAATTCAATATATTCGACTTTTACAGAACTAACTACCGCCAAACATTGCTTAACTAAAGCAATTAATTTGTTGGTGTCGCGAGTTCCTGCTTTAAATGCAGCTTGAGCTAGCTGTAAACTTTGGTATAAGATGGCAGCTTGTTCTTTTTCAGGTTCGCTCAAATATTTGTTGCGCGAACTCATCGCAAGACCAGATGCTTCTCGTACCGTAGGACAGCTAACAATCTCAACCGGCAAGTTCAGGTCACACGCGAGCTTTTTAATAACAGCTAACTGTTGACCGTCTTTTTGACCGAAATAAGCTCGGTCGGGCTGTACCAAATTAAAAAGTTTGGTAACAATTGTTGTCACACCCTGAAAGTGACCAAGCCGAGAACGACCACACAAGCCAGATATCATAGCAGATGGAGGGATAACCTGTGTTACTTTTGACTCTTGTATATTCTTCCCGATTATTCCCATCTGTTCCGGAGTTGGTGCAAAAATTGCATCGACTCCTGCCTCCTCGCACAATTTTCGGTCTTGGTCTAATGTCCGAGGATAGTGTTGGTAATCTTCCTCTGGACCAAATTGTAAGGGGTTAACGAAAATGCTTACTATTACAGTGGCATTTTCCGCCCGTGCCCGTTGAATTAAGCTGAGATGCCCTTGATGTAAAGCTCCCATCGTTGGCACCAAACCTACTGCTGTTTGATGAGAGCTAGTTACTTCAAATTGTAGCGGCTCTGAATGGTTCAAATCATCTTGTTTATCACCGCATTTCTTTATATAGCAGCGCAAAGCTGCAATTGTCGTGATACAACGCACACAATACCCCTAATTTTATCGGTTCCCTGCCTACGTTAGTTTATCGTTCTTATTCGATGACGAGAAACCAGGTTTTTTCAAAAAACCTGGTTTCTATCAAAAATGATAAAGAGACCGTACATGTATGTACGGTCTCTAGATTGTCGAATAAGTATTTATACTGATTCGATGTTTTAAGTGAAAGCGGATGAAGTAAATTAAGATTTTATTGATGCCTGTAATAAGAAAGTTTTATGTTTTTCCAGCATCAACTAGTGCAGCATGGCTAAAATAACTATCCAGTTAGAAAAAGCTACAAAGCTTATCAAGTAAGGAATCTTTTTTCTGCCTTCTGCCTCCTATCTTCTGCCTTCTGGCACTAGTTTGTTATTGGTGCTTTGGGTAACTATCTACCTAGTACCTCAATTTTGACAGGCGCCAAACCTTTGCCAAGCATACCAATAACACGAGCCGCGCCGTAGGAGAGGTCAATAACTCGACCGCGAATAAATGGTCCTCGGTCGTTGATTCGCACGACTACAGAACGACCATTACGAGTGTTTGTGACACGTACTCGTGTTCCAAACGGCAAATGGCGGTGGGCAGCGGTCATATGTTCAGGGTTAAACCGTTGTCCCGATGCTGTACGATTGCCCGAACCATCGTAGCCATAGAACGAAGCTATTCCACGCATCGTTACTTTGATTGGCTCTACTATTTCATTGGGCAATTTGGGTATTGACAATGATGGCAGCGAAACTGGGAAATTGGCAATAGAGTCTATTGGCGCCGCATTTCCGATTAGTCTCCGCAAGCGGTTAGTTGCCGTCAGTGCATCAGCAGCGCGATTTTTGGTTGAATCTGGCGCAATCGTTAAGTTATCAATCGCTACAAGTTCTCGACCGTCAACTTTGATGACGTAGCGACCGTTGGATTCATTGTTAGACAAACTTTTTGTTTGGGCAGTATCCGCACTTGTATCAACGGCTTGTTGCCAGCTTACCGTAATCTTGTTAGCATCAACTCTCTGGCGAATTAAGTCATTGACGCGAGCAGCTACCATACTCGCTCTTTGAACTGGGTCTAAGCTATTAACCTGGTTATCGGTATCGACATCAGATTGTGGGTTGCTAGTAGCAATTGCACCAACTTTAGTTTCAGTGCTAACGTTTTCTTGTTGACCCACAAAAGTCAAAACCGGAATATCACGAATGTAAAGCGTTGCTGCTTGTCGTCCAGCTACATTATGGGTATGTATCTCTGTAGCCGCAGTTGTTTCTGGGTTACTTGTTTGATACTCTCCCACTTTCGTCACGGATGGTGATGTCCCTGAAGTTGTTTCTGGAGCTACTTGGTTGTTCGTTTGACTTCGAGCAATCGAAGGTGTGCTTAAAACAGCACAGAACATTGCAACAACGGTCAATATATATCTATGGTTCATGTTGTCCGAATTTAAAGCGACATAAGGTAGAGTCAGAAACTGACATCTGGTACTGCACTACGGCAGCGCAAAAAGCAGAGCATATCGAACTCATTCCGCTTTCACTTTTTGATTGTGACTGCAACAGACTAACACGAAATTTTGCACTTGGGGATCAGGGATTTATCGTAAACTTTGGTAAATTTGGTAATTTAAAAAAAAAATGACAAAGGTCTAACTTAAGCGCAAAGAGACTTTGGGCTATGTAACAATTTTTTTGCAAAGTCGTAAAATTTTTTTTCAAAACTTAACAGCTTTTGGGAACTAAAACAACGCTCGCATCATCAATAATTATCCACACCTAAAACTCTCAAATCCTTCTCATTCATACACTTCAGTACACATCACCTAATTGGTTATTTTAGCAAGACAGGTAGTAACAACCCTCTAAAACTAGAGGTGCCCAAGGTGGTTAAGTATGTGACACGGCGCCACAATAAACACAAGGCGAGCGGTAAAAAATCATGTCAACGGCAACACACACTTACGTAAGTGATATTACTAATGCTTAAGTATATTTACTAACGTGAAATTAAATAATGTTTAATACTTAAGTTTATTTTATATAAGTAAAAATAATAAGCTCTAAAAAGTTAGTATTGAACGAGAATTTTTTGGCGCCAAGTATGCATATAAATAGTAATAAAAGTATTGGCACGCTTTGTATGTTTACCGTTCGAGCAGATAGTAAGTATACGTTAGATTAATAAATTGGCATCCAAACAGCCCGAATAATGGGACAATTGAATATCACATTTTTATGTTGTGAGTTTCCCGTTTTTCCTTTCCCCTTTTCTCTTCCAATAATGACAGACACAAAAAACACCGACATAAGTGCATCTTCGCTATCGGAATTTATGAATGATTTATATTCCAAATACAAATCATTGCGAACTGGTGCGGTAGCAGATTATATTCCAGAACTGGCAAAAGTAAACCCTGACTTATTTAGTATTTGCATCGTTACAGTCAACGGTGACGTAGTACAAGTCGGTGACTTCGAGCATTTATTTACAATTCAATCAATATCGAAAGTGTTTGTTCATGGACTTGCATTAGAAGACCACGGTAGGGACTATGTGTTAAAGCGGGTTGGAGTCGAGCCAACAGGAGATGCATTTAACTCAATTATTTTAGACGAGCAATCGAAGCGGCCTTATAACCCAATGGTAAACGCAGGCGCTATTGCCACTACAGGTTTAATCAAAGGTAAAGGCGCCACCGAACGTTTGAACAGATTACTCGAAATGTTCCAACGTTATGTAGGTAAAGATGTATTTGTAGATATATCTGTATTTACGTCAGAACGCAGCACTGGACATCGCAACAGAGCAATGGCGTATTTAATGCTCAACTTCGGCATGATAGATGGACCAATTGACGAATCATTAGATTTATATTTTCAACAATGTGCAGTCGTGGTAAACTGTCGCGACTTAGCAGTAATGGCAGCAGCATTAGCAAACAGAGGTGTTAACCCACTCACAAAAGAGCAAGCAGTTGATAGTCAATATATAAAAGACATCTTGAGTGTGATGTACACCTGTGGAATGTATAACTTTGCAGGAGAATGGGCATATAAAGTTGGACTACCAGCAAAAAGCGGTGTTAGTGGTGGAATTATTGCCGTAGTTCCCGGTCAAATGGGAATAGGAGTGTTTTCTCCTTTATTAGACGCACGAGGTAACAGTATTCGTGGCGTCAAAGTTTGCGAAGAATTATCACAACAATTTGGTTTACATTTATTTGACTGCGTTGATAGGCGCCTTCCCCATGTCATGCCCAGGTAGAAGCATCTTAAAAATTTTCACTGTCATGAGTCATGCCCCGTGAAGCATCTAAAAAATTTTCAAGCTCAGTAATACTACATTTGAAGTTAGTGTTGAATTAGACCCTAATGAAATTATCATTCCCAACTTTTTCCCCGCAACTATTCATTTTAATCAAGACCCAACACAACCACCTTATTGTGTAGAATTAGTTAATCGCTGGATAGGTTTGGCGGAAAGTGGTAATCAAAGTCTGGAAGCAATAAAGGGTTATAAGTTAATTCAACTTATTGGTAAAGGTGGATTTGGAGAAGTTTATTTAGCACAGCATAATACATCTGGTAAATATGTTGCTCTAAAAGTAATGTTACCAGGCGCTGCAGTTAGTCAAAGTGCTGTCGATAGATTTATGAGGGAAATTGAATATACCAAAGCATTACAACACCCTAATCTTATCCAACTATTAGATTCTGGTTTCTTTGAAGGAGGATTTATTTGCCCCTCTCATCGTAGGAGAGGGGTTGGGGAGAGGTTTGTCGAACTCATGTAATATTAATCGCTGGTACTTTACTTGGCGCCTTTGTGGTTTATTACATACAATATTAATCGCCGGTGCGTGACGCTACGGGTATTATTATTTTCAGTGAAATTTTTTCATGGCGTCACGCACCCTACGGTTTATTATATACATATATGTACTATGTTTTAGGAATTGATGGTGGTGGGACTAAGACTCTTTGTCTTGTCATGAATGAGGAAAAACAAATATTAGGTCGTGGTGAAGCAGGCGCCTCAAATTATCAAAGTATCGGTGCCACTGCTGCTTTAAAATCTATAGAATCAGCAATTAAAGCAGCTATTGAACAAACAGGAAAAATTCAACTTAAAGCAATATGTTTAGGATTAGCAGGCGCCGGACGTTCTAAGGATATCGAAGTTATACAGGGTATAGTTAGAGATTTACAACAAAGTCCTAATTTACCGATTGAGTGGATATCACCTAATAATATAATTATTTGCCATGATGCTTTAACCGCATTAGTTGGTGGCATTGGTAACGATGTTGGTATTGTTGTTGCTGCGGGAACTGGTACTATTGTATTTGGACGTAACCAACAAGGACAAACTAAGCGTGTTGGTGGATGGGGATATATTTTAGGTGATGAAGGTGGCGCCTATAATATTGCTGTTGCTGGAATGAAAGCTGCGATGCGTGCGTATGATGGACGCGAACTCTCAACTAGTTTGGTTGAAGATTTTAAAAAACGACTTGGGTTAGAAAGTATTGAGGATTTAATTGAAGTTGTTTATCGACGTGGGTGGGGTGTAAGGGAAATTGCCTCTTTGGCGCCTGTCGTTGATAATGCAGCAGTAAATGGAGATGATGTAGCACAGAGAATTATTGACGAGGGTGTACAAGAGTTAGTAAAGGCAACAATAGTGGTGGTGAAAGACCTGAATCTAGCGAATAATGGCTTTGAAATTGTGACTGTGGGTAGTGTCTGGGGGGCAAAGTCTAATACACGTGAGAAGTTTATGGAATCTATTAGTGCTGAGTTTGGAAATGCTAGAGTAATTTTGCCACGGTATGAGCCTGCTTATGGTGCCTGTTTGTTAGCGTTAAAACAAGTGTAATAATTCTCTGTGTCCTAATAGTCTATGTGGTAAAAATAAATGTATTAGACACTGCACAGTTCGTATGCCTGTGCCACAGTACAGTATATGAAGACTATATTTCATTTGGCTTTTCCAATTACTGATGTTGCCCAAGCAAAAGCTTACTATGTGGATGGTTTGGGCTGTATTCCTGGTCGCGAAAATAGACATGCGCTTATTCTTAATTTGTACGGTCATCAATTAGTCGCGCATACTACTAAGGAACCTTTAGAACCTCAACGCGGTATTTACCCAAGACACTTTGGGCTTGTTTTTACTGAGGAGAAGGATTGGGAAGAGTTGTTAGATAGGGCACTACGGCGCCAGCTTTTGTTCCGAGAAGAGGCTAAGGAGCGTTTTGTTGGTAGTCCTTTGGAACACAAAACTTTCTTTTTGGAAGACCCTTTTTATAATTTGATGGAGTTTAAATTTTATCGTCACTCAGAAGCGATTTTTGGTAGCCCTGAGTTTGCCGAAATTGGTGAAAGAGGCGCCTGAAGTGCTTCGGCTACTGTTTTAATTGTTCTTATGTCGGTTAATATCCACGGGTGAGTTAATGCGGGTATTATTACTTCGTTTCCAAAGGGCAGCACTGAACTATTAGGTGGCACTATCATTAGGTCGTATGGTGTCCAGATGGAAGTAAAGTTAAGTTGCTTCAACATTTCAACATCGCAGTTCAGGTCTTTGATAAATAAACTATCTGGACGCATTTGCACGCAACCAGCACGTTCTGAGGCATAAGCAACTACGGTTCCGTTGTGTGGTGAGGAGATGGTTATAAACCTTTGTGTACGAAAAATTCCTCCTAGTCGCTGGATGTAGTATCTGCTAATTAGTCCTCCCATACTAAAGCCAACTATATCTATGGGTTGGTCTGGTGCAAAGGTTGTTGATATGTATTTGGCTACTTGCCTAGCTAGGTTTTCCAGTACGACATCACCGTTATTGGGAATCATATCGAGTGTGTATACTGACCACCCCTCTTTTTTCAAAAAGGTCGCCATTTTATTAAACACGGCGCCTGTATCATTGATACCGTGTACTAGTATTACTGGGTTGCGTTCCATCTCAATAATTTAACTGATGTTTCTAGGTAACAAAGATAACATGCTGGTTCATATAATATCTCAAGCGTAACTGGAAACCAATGTCTAAAAGCACTTTTGCTTGAGATATCATGAGATTCTCATGCTAATTCGAGGATACGAAGCAATTTACAGGATGAAGTTATGTAAATTTTTGTAAATACTAATGATAAAAATGATTGCCTTGAGCAGAAATAAATCTCATAATAATCTCGTGGGGTGTTGCATATTTTGTGGAGGTTATATTCTGGTATTATTTTTAGTGTGAACTTTTTAGTGAAAAAACACTGTGCTTTTAGGAACTAGAGTTAACTAAGTACCTAGTTATAGGAAGTAAACTTGAGTCAAAGAGCAGTAACAATTTAACGAGCAAATTAAAAGTTAGGTAATTCCCCTAGTTTTATGAGTTAATTTTTATTAGAATAGAGGCAAAGTTGGTCAAATGAAATTTTGCCTGTTGCTTGTTTAGCTGAAGCTAGCAGCATCAATTAATTATTCAAAAGGGTAAGAATTTACCTGATTCTTTACGGTTTTAATCGATTAGCAAATAGAGCAAACGGAGAGTCAATAATCATGTTCGGATTTATCAAAAATTTAGCAAAAAGAAGCGACAACAAGTTTTTTCTAGAACTCAAGGAAGAAGTAGACGAGAAAATTGCTGACGTAAAGGAAGAGGTAGGAAACAAAATTTCTGATGTAAAAGAAAATATTGAGGACAAAAAAGGAAAGGTTGCTGCGAAAGTAAAAGAAACAAAACAAGAAGCAAAACAAGCAGCGACGAAACAAGAACTAAAACCCGCACCTGCTCAGGCGCCTGCGGCTGCTTCATCAAATGGTAAAATGACCAGAAAAGAATCAGCGGCAGCAGCAAAAGCATCTAAAATTGATGCTGCTCAGAAAGCGAGAGCAGAAAAAGAAGCAGCAGAAGCTAGACCGAAAGACCCATCAGAACTAGCAGCAGCAGCAGTAGCGAAAAAGGCTGAAGTACAATTGCCTAAAGAAAACAACTTTGCTACAAAATATTTGATGACTCCTAGCTCTAACGGTCGTCGTCGTCCAGGTCCAAACATGAACTCATTCTTGGAAATGGCAAGCAAAGTCAAAACACCAAACGAGAAGAAGTAATTAAGGGTAAGGTGCGTGACGCTACAAGATTATTCGTTTTGTTTCACAATTGTTATGGCGTCACGCACCCTACAAAAAACCAATCCACTATATAACTGAAATGCTGAGTCCCAGTTACTTGCTTCTTTACGAAAGAGATGCACATTAGACTGAATATGACTCAGCATTTCGTTTTGGTCTAATGTAGTTTCAGCAAAAGGTGTAAAATCAGACCAAACTTTTACTTGTGGTAATTGTTCATCAAGCCAACTAGACAAATTATTCCAATTAATACGAACAGTATTTTGACTATTCAATGGACTAACTTCAACTCCCTTCTTCCAATCATATCCACCATCAAAAATTCTTAAAATACATTTTCTACCAGGAATATGTAAATCGCAAAATTGTGCATAATCTAGAGTTTGAGTTTTACGCTCAAGTTTTCCTCGTGCATTACGGTCTACAACTTCTTCAAAGATAGGCAATAACCCAACAACACGTGCTTTAACTTCATTCCATTCAAACGTCAGCGAACCAAGTTGTTTACCTTGGTTATGACAAACAACGGTAACTTGCCTACTATTTGACTCACTCTTCTCAAAATAATCAACTTGAAAAACCTGAATTTGCTGTAATGCTGCAAGCGTTGACCAGAAACAAGGAATCTCAGCTTGCTGTAACTGCTCCCCATAATATTTTAACTCCCCTATTGCCCCAATTCTATACAGGCGCCAACCCCGACTAGGCAATAACAACCTCGCACTATAAGCATCCATCTGAGTAACTTTAGCAAATCTTTGTGCAGCTTGTGTTTTCAACTCGTTACTTATAGGTTCTAAAATCAACACACCAGGTTCATTACCGTGAGTATCTCCCATCGCTTGAGAAATACCGCGTTTACGTTCCTCCTCCTCAAACTCGCGCAGTCGCTGTAAACCTTGACGTGCTTGAGCCATTATTTTACTATTCGTTTCATCGCGAAGCAGGTGCCGATAAATTTTTTCAGCATCTTGATATTTTCCAGACACCTCTTGGAGTCTACCCACATAAAACTTAACCCAAGGGTCTCTTGGTGATTCTTTTAAAAGCTGTTTAAGTAACTTACCAGCAGTTTTATAATCTTGTTGTTCAAAGGCAGCTGCAACAGAATCAATCATATATATATAAAGTTCGTTACGTTACGTTGTAAGCACTATGTTGTAAGCACTTTAGTGCTTTCCCCCCCCAAACTAAAACGTAGAAATCTCGGATATTTATTTGTAGGTACTTATGGTAAGGACTGAAGTCCTTAATACGACTCGTTTTCCATCTCAGCAGCCAAAATAGACAAAACAACCAAAGGCGCCGTTACAGCACGTAAAATTCTTTTACCTAGCGAAACCATTTTAAACCCAGCATTCACAGCACCTTCCAACTCTTCCTGACTCCACCCACCTTCTGGTCCAATGGCAATAACAACCTTTAGCTGACCTTCCCCAACTTGGCGCCAACACTTTAATAAATGTGGATTATCACCACGCCCCTCACAAATGTACTTTTGTTCAGCTTCAAATAAATTCAACCCCTGACTAAAACTAACTGGCTCATAAATAACTGGAACAAACGCACGTTCAGATTGCTCTGCTGCTTCTGCTGCTATTCGGCGCCAGCGTTCAAGTTTTTGCGAACTAGGGTTTAAAAGAGTACGCTCACTTATTATCGGAACAATAGTATCAACACCCAATTCCGTGCAAATACGTACTACATCATCAAAAGCGTTACCTTTCGGCAGTGCTAACAATAAGCTGATAGATACTTTTAACTCTGTCTGTACCTCTAAAGCTTCTAATATCTCACCGTACTCGGACTGTAATTTTGTTAACCACCATTTTCCTACCCCATCCATGACAATGAATTTATCACCATCAGATAACCGCAGAACCCTGGTTAGGTAATGAAGCTGGTCTTTTTCCAATACAACCTGATTATCTCTAATTTGGTGCGGAGAAATAGTAATACGTTGTAGTTGCGCCATAAAAATTTATTTAGTCCAGTATAATATCTGACACATAGGTCAATACACTACCCTCAAGAACAAATTAAAGTAGTCATGACAGAGCAAAATAATTATCTTTTATATACAAACTATGAAAAGCCAAGTATTAGAAATAGAATATTTATCACATAAGCAAAAAGATGCCATGTATTTGTTGCTTGGCAACCATTTTAATGGGGTAAAGCGAGATGTGTTTGAATCAGATTTGAGTAACAAGAACTGGGTTATTTTGCTTGAAGACGAGAAAACTCAACAACTCAAAGGTTTTTCGACATTATTAATATACACTACGCAATTTAATAATGAAAATATTAATATAGTTTATTCTGGAGATACGATTGTAGACCCTAGTGCTTGGTCGAGTTCTACACTTTCTCGCACTTGGATAACTTCAGTTCAAAAAATTAGGCGCCAGTACCCAGAAGGTAAATTATACTGGTTGTTAATTTCAGGTGGTTTTCGTACCTATAGATTTCTACCGATATTTTGGCAGGAGTTTTATCCGCGATATGATAAAGCTACACCAGAAAATATCTCTGACTTAATGCACTTTTTAGGATATCAGCGCTTTGGTGAGTCTTATAAACATATAGCAGGAATAGTCCGTTTTCCACATCCTCATATACTTTGCGACGAGTTAAAAGAAATTCCATTAGAACGTCTACAAGACCCACATATCGAATTCTTTGCCAAACATAACCCAGGTTATATTCGAGGTGATGAGTTTGTTTGTTTAGCTGAAATTAGTGAAGAAAACTTAACAAAAGCTGGTAGAAGAGTTTGGAGAAACCAGGTTTCTTATCAAAGACTATAATAAAAAATAAAATTGTCAAACAGAAACCTGGTTTCTTATCTTTATTAGGTTTCTTGTCAAAGATTATAATGAAAATTAATTTCTCGAATATAAACCAGTTTTATTTTATGTTTAATAAAATATTTAATAACCCAGAATATTTTATCGAAGGATGGTACTGGGCATTACCTTCACATCATCTTAAAAAAGGTCAAGTTAAACCTGTAACTCTTATGGGTAGAGACTTAGCAATATTTCGAGGACAAGACAGTTCAGTTACTGCTGTTGATGCATATTGTCCACATATGGGCGCCCATTTAGCAGAAGGAAAAGTAGAAGGTAACGCACTGCGCTGTTTTTTCCACAACTGGAAATTTGATGCAGACGGGACATGTATAGAAGTACCTTGTATAGGTGAAGCTTTACCCGTCAAAATAAATACTTGGCAAACAGCAGAAAAGTACGGGATGATTTGGGTATGGACTGGTAAAACGGCGCCCCCTGAACGCTTACCCTTACCTTTCGTTCCTGAGTTAGAACACGAAAAATGTGATAGTGCTTTAGCAAAAAGATTCATCAAGAACTGTCACCCAAATGTTGTGATGGTGAATGCTATAGATGCTCACCATTTCAACACAGTTCATAACTTTCCTGTAAAAATAGTATTTGAAAAAAACGAAATTAAAAACGCTATCACTTTTAGTAATATTACACGAGGAGGAGAAAATTCATTATTCCTGAAATTAATTCGTCCCTTTTATAAAAACGCCGTGACATACAACATGTGTTACTGGTATGGAAGTACAGGTGTAGTTACAGTTGGTCCCGACTTATTACACTTCCATATTATGTTTACGTTGCGACTATTAGAAGGAGGAAAAACTGAAGGGCAAACAATTTTAATTACTAAAAAGCGCGTGGGAATACTTGGCTGGATTTTTAATAGAATAGTATTGGCTTTAACTAATGCAGTTGGAAATTACTTTGCCAAAGGTGATACTAAAATCTTCCAAACAATTAAATTTGATTTAAAAACACCAACCAAAGCTGATAACTCCATTATGCAATTTATCCACCATGCAGAAAAACAAAAACCTCTGACATGGAGAACATGGGAAGAAAGTATTTAATATTAAAAATATGAATTATAAAGTTACTGGTTTTGATATTCCTCATGTTTCTAAAGAAGACAAACTGCGTCGAATATTAGACTCTGCGCTTCAACGTAAAGTGGGGAAAATAAAAGTTTATACTACAGACTCAATTTACTGGAGCGCAGAACATTTTGATTTAGATAAAGTCGATATTTTCACAGCTAGTACTTTAGAAGAACAAATCCAAATTTTGCACCTTTGTAACCAAACACTACTAGAAGAAGCTTACTTCATCGAAAAAGCAGGTATTGGTTACATGTCAAAAATGGTCATGCTGGCAGAAACTACTGAAGAACGAATGCTTTACGCATTATTTAGCGCAGATGAAGTAACTCACCTTGCTAAAATAAGTTCTTTTCTACCAAACCCCGAACTAGTTTCTACAAATAACACTTTCTTACACCTACTCACTGATGTCGCAGAAACTTCTGACAAAGCTGTACTAATATTTGTACTGCAAGTAATACTCGAAGGATGGGGGTTAACGCATTATCGGAACTTGGCAAAAAACTGTATAACCACAGAACTTAAAGCAGTACTAAAAAGCTTTTTAGAAGACGAAAGTCGTCACCATGCAACAGGTGTCAGGTTATGTGAACAAGTTTCGATAGAACATCAAAGTCGCAAAATCATTATTGAAATACTCGCATCCTTTCTACAAATGGTACAAGTCGGACCACAGGGAGTTGTCGCAGCAGTCGAACAAATCAAAGGCAGTTTATCACGTCAGCAGAAAATAACCGTATTTCAACAATTAGGCGCCGAATATCATAGTAGCAGTCGTTTAAATTTACTGCGCGGGTTAATGACAAACCCGCAAACTGTCTCAATAGTCCAAGAACTAGACGAACAAAACGCTTTTACACCTTTTTCAGTAGAACAGTGTGCGAGCTTATAAATAAAAGATTATGAATACAATTACAGAAAATCAACAAGTCAACCGTAGACTAGAAATAAACCACAAACGTAACAAACAGCAAGACCACACCGCACTACTCGATGCTGCATCTGCTGCTTTCAATTACGAAAACTGTAAAAATGAATACTGGAACCCTGAAGAATTTTCCTTAATGTATGGCACTCCCCTATGGGAACAAGCGACTCCTAGCCAACGCATTATTTTAAATCAACTTTACTGGGTAGCATATTACTCGCAAATCATCTCCGCAGAAATTGCTACCATTTATTTTAACCAAACTAGTGCAGCAGGACTTTACGCCCAAGAAGATTTTCGCATAGTTTGTGACACCCTTGATTTAGAATCGAGTCAAGAACGCGCCCATATAAATGCTTTCAAAACGGTAGCGAACGAAGTTGAGTCCGCATTATTTGGCAAACGTATATTTAGCTATCCTATGCGTAGTCCGTTTGCCGAAACAATGGTTTTTGCCGACACCAACTACTTCAAGCGCAAATGGAAAGAACTACAATTAAAAGCTTTTGGGTTACTTTCAGCAGATAACACCTTTTTGGCTTGTCAGTATTTTACCGTGCGGGGAGTTAGAACACTCAACGGTAAACTCGTACAGCACAAGCTAAGTAACTATTACCAAAAACATCCCCACCAAGAACAGGCGCCTATACCAGCCAAAATATCTTACTATCACTTCATGGACGAGAGTTTTCACTTTAACAGTTCGACAATAATCTCCCATGACGTGATTCATTGTCTCAAACCACCAACAGAATTTGAAAAATTAGTAGCAAACCTAGGTTTACAAGGTTGTCAAAAAGACCATTATCACTTTTCTTGTGTTATCAACGGTATTTTCTGGTATGACCCCGCTTTATATAAGGCAGTATACCTTTTGTTGTGTTCACCAGTCTTTAATATGAGCGGCGCCGAAGCAAAAGAAATGATGCGACGCTGTTTTACAGAAGAAAGCGAAGGACTACATCGTAGCTACAACACACATACCGAAGCAATGGAATCTTATAAACTTTACCTAGAAAAACTCGATTATGTATGGAAGAGTAACAAAGAAATGTCTTTAATGGGGTCTAATAACATTTCTAAATATTTGGCACATCAAACTAAAAAATTCAAACAGTTTGCATCATCATGAAAATTTTCAATAACCCCAACATCATAGCCAAAGGATGGTATATAGCTTGCCCAAGTAAAGACATCCCAAAAGGCAAAGTAAAATCTTTAACATTATGTGGAAAAAAAATCGTCATCTTTCGTACCCAAAACGGACAACTCCACGCACTTGATGCATATTGTCCACACTTAGGAACCGACTTAGGAATAGGAAAAGTAGAAGGTAACTTCATTCGCTGTTATTTTCATCATTGGGCATTTGACAGTGAAGGAACTTGCCAAGATATTCCCTGCCAAAAACAAATTCCTGCAAAAGCTAAATTACAACCTTATAGTACAGATGAAAAATATGGATTTATTTGGATTTATCCTGATGCAAAGGCGCCTGAAGGTGTAGTAGAATTTGACGAACTCAAAGGTAAAACATTAATGACAATGTTTGATAAACCCTTTGAACGAGGTTGTCATCACCACATTTGTATGATGAACGGTATCGATGCTCAACATTTACAAACCGTGCATAAATTAAACATCGATATGAAATTATCCTTACAAGCAAATGCCAAAGGTGACATTATAGATTTTACCCTCAGTGGTGAATTTCCCAATACCACCCCCAGAGAAAGACTAGCAAGGCAAATTTTAGGAAACTACTACGAATACACCATGAGGTATGCACACGGGTGTATAGGACTTTTAACAATTATGAAGAAAGTCAAATTCGTGGCGCCATTACACATGATTTATGCTTACACCCCTATAGATAAAGGAACGCGCATTCAACCTATATATATAGCAGAAAAAAGAAAAGGTATATTAGGCGCCTTCAAAACCAAAATATTACTATTACTAACAAAAGCCGCTTACTACTTCCTGAGAGACGAAGACGGCATGATTTACGACAATATTAATTATAATCCAAACGCCCTCTTAAACATAGATGAACCCCTAGTAAAATACATGCACTACGTAGACCAACTCCAACCCTCAATATGGTCTAAAAAACCCGAAGAAACCCGGTTTCTCCATCACTGAATAAAACAAATAGCACTGAACACCAAAAGAAACCGGGTTTCTATTGGTAAAAGAAAATTTGAAATTACTAGAGGCGGTTCGGGATGCCCGCTCCACAAGACAAAAGAAACAACAATGAATAAAAAACTTTGTAAAATCAGTTTTGAACAAAATTATCCTGATATACATCTTAACCAAGACGATAACTTATCAGAGCATTTAACAGTGCAAAACTCTCCTATATTATTTGGATGTAGAACAGGAATTTGCGGAACCTGCCTTGTATCTATAAAAGGAGACATACCTCCCCCAACCGAAGAAGAAAAAGAAATCTTAGAAATCTTCGCACCAGAAAATAAACAAGCAAGACTAGCTTGCCAAATACAACTTACAAATGATATTAAAATATCTCCCTTAACATAAATATGAAATTCGAGGATTTTTGGTACATAGTTTGCGAAAGCAAACAACTCAAAACAAACACCGTCCTTTCACGTACAATTTTAAACGAGTGGTTAGTAATATTTCGTGACCCAGACGGAAAACCTGTAGCATTACGCGATAAATGTATGCACAGAAACAGTCGGTTATCGAAAGGAAAAGTCCATCAAGGACAAATACACTGTCCTTACCACGGTTGGGTATATGACAAAAACGGCAAAGTCGTAACCATCCCCTCCGAAGCAAACAACCCCCGTATATGTAACGCACGACAAACGCTAACCTACAACACCACAGAACAAGACGGTTTCGTATACGTAAAACTATCACCCAACACATCCGAAGATTTTAAACCTTTTGCAATGCCCAACTACCAAAAACCAGGATGGGAAACAGTGCGTGTAATAAACCGTTTTCAAAACAACGTTACTAACTGCGCTGAAAATTTTATTGATGTGAGTCATACAGTCAGCGTTCACCCAGGAGTGTTTCGCACACCTCGTCAACAAAAGCTAGAAATGCTAGTAGAAAGAAAAAATGGTTCAGTTATTGCCCAATATCAAAACGAAACCAATAACCTGGGATGGTTTGCACGCTTTCTCAACCGCAAAGCATCACAAATACATCATATAGATACATTTCACATGCCTAATATTACCAGCGTTGAATACGATATGGGCAAACACCGAAAACTTTTTATAACAAGTCAGTCAATACCAGAAACCGAAAACTCAACGTTAGTATACACCGATGTCACATATAACTATGGTATCTGGAACAAACTCGCGCGTCCCTTTATACATTGGACAGCCCAATATATTATCCATCAAGATATCGAAGCATTAAAAATCCAATCCGAAGTCATCGAAAAATACGGCGCCCAATTTGCCAATACACCCGCTGATACCATTCATGTATTCGTCGAATCAATTCGTAATAAAATTGCCGACGGAGAAGACCCTCGTCAACTACCCAAGAAAACAGTCAACGTAGAATTTTGGGTATGAAAAATTACATATAAATTGTCATTCTGAGTGTAGCGAAGAATCTCTATACGTATTCAAATTTTGTAAGATGCTTCGTTCCTCAGCATGACACAACAGACTTACATGCTACCCTACGGGAAAACTGCGTTAACGTTCGCGACTCATGACAAGGAACAAAGATAATAAACCTTTATTTAATTTTATGTTAGTTTTTCCCGTTTTTCTTGTTTTACTATTTTTAAGCTTTGCGAATCAAAATATTGTTACCTTGCTAATTAGTAAAAATCGTCAAGATTGGCTTTTAGATATGATTGGTTTATTCTTCCAAGGAATTATTATTCCTATATTACAAATCACAATAGTGTTCCAACTATATAATTACTTACTCCCCAGCTTAAAATCCACACTTATTCTACATCCATTAATTGCATTCAGTCTTAGCTTTATTTGTGTAGACTATTTATACTACTGGAATCATCGTTTATTCCACACACCTTGGTTATGGTCGGTGCATAAAGTTCACCACACAGTAACAGCAATGGACGTAGTAGGAACATCGCGTAATACATTGTGGACAAGCTTTTTGATTATATATTTATGGGTTCACTCTTTATTTATTTATCTACTGCAAGACCCAACTTGGTATATTTTTGGCGCCAGTTTAACTTCAGCATTAGATTTATGGCGCCATAGCACATTCACACCACAACCAACATCTATAATTTACCGTCTACTTGCACTTTGGTTAATTGTACCGCAAGACCATGCATGGCATCACGCGCGTAATTATGAAGGTGGTAACTATGGAGCAAACTTTAAAATATGGGATAAAATGCACGGTACTTATTCTGATAATCAAAAAGAACCAGAAATTTTAGGCGCCATATCAAATCTAAGTTTATCACAAAAACTATTCTTTCCTTTTATATGACTTTACTAAGTACAATACTTTCTTTTTTCCCAACTCTAATCATGCTAATGATATTTAGCTCATTTCTAGGAATTTGTTATCAACCCGGGGTTCTTAGCGTATTAGCTTTATTATTTTCTATTTATATCTTCCCTTTACTCATTTATCGAATACATAATTATTTTTTACCCATAAAAGAAGATACTAGTTATCTTTGTGGCAAAGAATATTCACCTTGGTGGGGAAGTCATCAAATTCAAAGTATCTATATCACATTTCCTGTATTTGAAGCAATATTACGCTTAATACCAGGAGCATTTTCTCTGTGGTTAAGACTATGGGGTTCAACAGTTGGTAAAAAAGTTTATTGGACACCAAAATTAGAAATAGCTGATAGAGGATTACTAGAAATAGGTGATAATGTAATTTTTGGATATGGGGTTGGAATTTATTCCCATATAATTAAACCCAAAAAACAAGATTTATTACTATACGTCAAAAAAGTAAAAATTGGTAGCAATGTATTTGTAGGCGCCGGGAATAATATTGCACCAGGGAGAACTATTCAAGATAACAGCTACATACCAATACCTACGACATTTCCAGTATTAAAATAATTATGTTTATATTTATAAAAATATTTGAAAAACTCTTTGCTCCTGCCGCAAATAGATTTTATCGTGCTATTAAAAACCCTGAACTCTTTCAAAAAAATCTACAAAAAGAACTTTTCCAACGTTTTACTCAAAGTGAATATGGAAAATCTTTAAATATTACACACTGGCGCCAAATACCTATTGTTGAGTACCAAGATATTGAAAGCTGTATAAACAACCTGACTGCTGAAGCAATTATTTTTTACGAAAAAACATCAGGAAGTCGTAGCGCAGCAAAATTAATACCTTATACAAAATCTTTGCGTCGTTCGTTTAATCATATGTTCTGTGTCTGGGCACATGATTTAATTGTCAATGGTCCCAAATTCTCAACTGGGAAAATTTACTTTTGTATATCACCACAGTTAACTCCACCCGCAGATGTTACAACTCTACAAGATGACTCTGAATATCTTGATGGTTGGTTACGCGCTATTCTCAGTCCTTTTTTAGTGTCACCTCCTGGAATACAGCATATACATAACGCTGAAGAATTTAAATACAAACTTTCTCAAGCGCTACTACTCGCAGAAAATCTAGAAATTATCTCAATATGGAGTCCTAGTTTTCTTAAAGTTATCCTCGATTATATAAACTCTCATCATATACAGCTAGCATCTGAGTTAAAAGCTAAAATATCAGCCGAACGCTACAACTTACTATTGGCACCACCAGAATATAGTAAACTCTGGCGCCATCTCAAACTAATTTCATGTTGGGACAGTGCAAATGCTGCGGATGGCGCCCAAACGTTACGAAAGCTTTTCCCTGGTGTATTAGTACAGGGTAAAGGACTTTTGGCAACTGAGGCGCCAATGACCATTCCCCTTATACCAGCAAATGGATGCGTGCCAATGTTGGATGAGGTATTTTTCGAGTTTGAAGATGCAAAAGGTGATATATACCTTCTTCACGAACTCCAAAAAGCAGAAGTATACGAAATTATTATTTCTCAAAAAGGTGGGTTATACCGTTACCGTATTAAAGACCGAGTTCGCGTTACCCACTTCTACCACGCTACTCCCTGTTTAGAGTTTATAGGACGCACACAAGAAATTAGTGATTTAGTAGGGGAAAAACTACACTCTGAGTTCGTCCGTCAAGTACTTGATAATTTACCTCTGCCTGAAACTAGCTTTAAAACTTTCATACCTACCCACATCCCAACAGCCAGATATATCCTTCTACTAGATACAGCGAATACAGATACTGATGAACTTGCTGAAAAATTAGATACACTACTGCAACAGTCTCCTCAATATCGTCATGCAAGACTTTTGGGTCAACTGGCGCCACCTTCCATAATCGTAAATCCTCATGCGGCTGAAATTCTCAGTTTACATAAAACACGCGAAGGAAAAAAATGGGGTGACTTGAAACATGATATTTTGAATACGGCGCCTATTAATAGAGAATTATTAAGCGAATTGAGTAACGTTTTTTAGAATACTTCCCATAAGTACAAGAATTTAGGACACTACCCTTAATGTTTACAGGACTTACGCATGAAAACCTAGAAACCTTGTTTCTTCGTTAATAACATGTAATAAAAATGACGATTCTGCGTAGAAACCAGGTTTCTTTGCGTGAGTCCTAGTTTAGTTATTTACGTATGAATTTGTTGAAGAATACACCTACTTGAAATGAAGAAATTAGTTTTGGTTTAATACAAACTAAAATTTATCCCGTTAGGGCTTGTGACAGTAATATAAAATTTATATTCGGTTATAGCGTCAGAAGCATCAGAAGAAATAGTTATAGAAGGTTTGAGGCAGGAAATTTTAAATTTAAAACAACAAACTGGTAATCTACTTTATCCTTATTCCTATTAAATGTATCTTGTGGAACGGGCATCCTTGCCCGTGTCAAAGACTCCCACTACAAATGGCAAATTTATTTACGGCGCCGGGTACTATTTATGTTTTTAACGGAAAATTAATATAAACCCGCCCTGTTTTCACGATATGTCGGGGCGGGTTTATGAGATTGTTGGTTTATGTTGGAGGTTATGGGTTAACCCGCCGTTACGGTTCGTCGTATTCGGGTTGTTTTTGTCTGACTTTTTCGGGGATGTTCAGGGGGGTTGGCGCCTCGTCGTCATCCCAGGCATCGCGGTCTAGGTCTTCGTCTTCGTATTGTATGACTGGTTTTGGTGGTTCGTAGCTGGCTGATTTTTCGTATTTATCTTTGCCAGTTGCTTCACTCCAGTTATCGTCTTCGTCTTCGTCGTCGTAGCGGGGTGCTGGTTCATAACTGGCACGCGCTTCCATTACTTGGCGTTTTGGTGCTGGTGCCGGTTCGTAGTCGTCTTCGTCCCATGCTGGTTCTTCGACTCTTTGGGGAGTACGAACTTTTGCCATTGGTGCTTCGAGTGGTATACCGCTAGGAAGTTGTTTGTCTGGCGAAACTGTAGTCGGTTTAGCGAAGTATTCATCGTCACCGCTTCTATCCCAAGGCGCCCGACCAATACCCAAGCGTTCGAGTAAACCTACAGATAATTGTGTGAGACGTTCTTCGGCGCCTTCAAATACAATTAAACGGTTTGGGCCTGTGCTGACAATTTCTTCGATTGATAGTTCGTATGTGCTTAAAACTTGTTCGGGTAGTTGAGGTAGTCCTACTGATGCAATGACTATTGTTAATAGTTTGCCGTTTGCTGTGTCAAATTTAAAGCCGCGTACCCGACCTAAAGCTTCACCTGTTTCGGTGATAACTTCCCAGTTGACGAGATTACTATAAGCTTCGACGTCAATATCTTCGATTGCGTCTTCGTTGTCTACTAAGATGACGTCAGCGATTTTTCTGATGCTATCTAAGTACATGTAACGTGGCACACCGGAAACGGAAATCAGGCTGTCTCGCAGGCTAAATGCCACAACCTCACGTTGGTCAACGTCTACCCATACCTGACTAATAATACCTAGTCGCCTAGCGTCGCTGGTGACTACCTGTGTGTTTAAAATATCCGAGCGTCTAATAGTTTGTTCTGAGGTCATTCTAATACCGAGTCCCGATTCTCGAATCCGGTTAATCTATACACTATTATTAACAAAAACTCAAGCCGATGTATGTTCTGATTTGAGCTTGATTCCCAAAACTTGAGTATAAGCTCCTCTCGCTTGAGTTACACCGATTGTGCGTTCGGCTGATTCTATCATTGGGCGCCGTAAACTAACAACTATAAATTGTGCAGATTGCGCCTGTTGTTTAACCATTTTAGCTAATCGTTCTACATTTGCTCCATCTAAAAACATATCTACTTCGTCAAAAGCATAAAAAGGTGATGGACGGTACTTTTGTAGGGCAAAAATAAAGCTTAATGCTGTTAGGGATTTTTCTCCCCCCGACATTGAAGCTAGACGCTGTACTGGTTTACCTTTGGGATGTGCCACAAGGTTCAAACCGCTGATGAATGGGTCTTCGGGGTTATCTAATTGTAAATAACCATCACCATCTGAGAGTGTCGCGAAAATTGATTGGAAGTTTTCATTTACAGCATCGAATGATTCTTTAAACGCACGCTGACGCAATGTAGTGAAATTTTCAATTCTAAATAGTAGTTCTGTACGTTCACCTTCTAAAGTTTCGAGTTTTTGCGTTAATTCCTGCAAGCGGTTTTGGGTACGGTCGTATTGTTCGAGTGCGAGCATGTTAACTGGTTCCATTGCTTGCATTCGCTTGCTAAGACTTTTGAGTTCTTTTTGCAGTTCCTCTAAATCGACCGTTACGGGTACTTCGGGTAATGGGTTGGGTAAATCTGGGGCAATCGTTCGTAACTGCTCTTGGACATTAGTTAGTTCTTCTCGACGAGCGAGTTGAGACTCCTGTAATTTTTGAACTTCCCACTCAAGTTGCTGCTGACGTAATAAATGTGCGCGTAGTTCTGCTTCGAGTGCATCGCGTTTTTTCTTCTCTTCTCCCAAATTAGCTTCTAGTTGGGTTAATGTTGCACGTGTTTGTTCAATAGCTGTGCTTAGTGTGGTTAATTCTGTAGAGACGCGATATATCGCGTCTCTACAATTTTGTTGTTCTCCCTGGTATTGAATTACACGCGCCTCTCCTTCCTGAATACGTTCTGTTAAACGGGTAAATTGTGATTCTAGATTAGTTAAGCGCTGTTCGGCTTCCCGTAGTGCAGTTTCCCGTTGTTTCAATTGTTGCTCGTTATTTTTAATAACTGCTTGGACTTGCTGCCATTCGCTTGGTGTTTGTTCTGCTTCTAATGTTGCTAGGGTTTGCCGTAACTGTGCTAATTGTTCTTCTTGACCAGGTAATGAGTTATCTAGTATTTCTAAGCGCGATTGAGCAGTAGTAAATTTATTCTGGTTTTGAGAGAGTTGAGATTTTGTACTCTCTACTTGTGTTGTTAAGGTTTTAACTTCACGCTGTAGCTGTTCTAACCGTAATTGTTGTTCACGTTTGGCTTGACGACTTTCTGTTAATTCTTGTGACAATTCCTTGACGCGGGCGCCCATTGATAGAATTGCGTCACTACATCTTTCTAAAACGCGCTCAATCTCTGTTAAACGCTGCTTTAATAATCTTACTTCTTCGGTTTCTCCTGTTTCCGGCGCCCCAAATCGTAATTGCGAACGTTGTCCAGTACTACCCCCGGTCATTGCTCCACTCGGTTCGAGCAATTCTCCATCAAGAGTAACTATACGATATCTACCTAAATGCGCGCGGGCTTGGTTTAAAGTTTCAAAAATTACCGTCCCACCGAATATATAACTAAAAACATCGCGGTAACGGTTTTCAGTCTCAACTAAATTAACCGCTAAATCAATGAAACCGTTTGCATACCGTAAATCACTAACAGAAGGTGTTCTTGCTGCTTGAATTTTATTCAATGGTAAAAAAGTTGCCCTTCCTGCACGACGCTGTTTGAGTAACTCAATAAGAGCGGCGCCTACAGAGTCATCTTCTACTACAATATTCGCTAATCTGGCACCAGCAGCTATTTCTAAAGCAAGTTGATACTGTGGTTCAACCCGTCCTAACTCAGCAACCAAACCGCAAACCCCGGATACACCTGATTGCAATACTAACTTACTGGCGCCTGTTCCTTGGACATCTTGTTGTGCTTGTGCTTGCGCTTCTAGTTTATCTAATTGCCTAGTTTTATCACGCTGTTCTGCTAAAAGACGCTTTTGTGTTTCTTGCTGTAACTGTAATTCCTGTTCGGTAGCACTCAGGTTTTGCGCTAATTCTTGAATTGGTTGATTTGAACTATTAAATTCTTCTCGAATTGAATTTAACTGACTTTGTTTTTCAGCTAATTCTAGCTCAATGCGCTGTAATAACTCGCTTTGCTCTTGAATTTGTGTTCTTAGCTGTGAATTGCGCTCGCTTAACTGCGCTTGTTCTGTACGCTGCGGTTCGAGAGTTTGTAACAAAGTCTCGACTTGACGGTTAAGTGCAGTTTGCTGTTGTACCCAAGCTTCCGAAGCTTCCGCAACTTGAGCAGCAGTTTCGCGAGATTCTTCTAAAGCTGTTTGAACTAACGCGCGTTGCTGCTGACAATCTAATATAGATTGTTGCTCTACAGTTTGCGCTTCGGTGATTTGCTGCAAATTTTGTCTATACTGCTCAATTTCTAATTGCGTAGTTTGTAACTTTCTAGAGGTTTCTTGTTGTGCTGCGTTTAACTCGCTAGCTCTCAGAGTTAGCTGTTTTCGTTCAGCTTCTTGGTTTGCCAACTGTGACTGTGCAGCTAATAACTCTTCACCACCCAAAGTTTTGAGGAGTAAATTGAGTTCTTCGAGTTCAATATTTTTTGCTGCGATTTGATTATTTACATTGGTCAACTGCTCAGTTAGCTCGACACTTTGCTTATCTCCTGCTTGAATTTGTGTTTGTAAGCGTTCTTGCTGGTTTTGTAACGTTCGCCAAGATAATACAGCTTCCCACTTTTGCTTTTCCAGAAATTCAACACGAAATTTCTGATACCTTTCCGCTTTGGCTTTATCTTGCGCTAACCTTTCGCACTGCGCTACTAACTCCGACTCAATAATGCGGCAATTATCTTCTTTTTCCTTAACTTCCTCTAAAGTCTTTTTCGCTTGGTTAATTTTTCTATCGAATGCTCCCACACCCGCTAACTCGTCAATAATTTCTCGACGTTCACGCGCGTTCATCGAGATAATACTCGTAACGTCCCCTTGGAGTACAACGTTATAACCTTCAGGGTGAACCCGTAACCGTTCGAGTTCTTCGTGTAACTCAGTTAAAGTACAAGAAATGCCATTTATATAATAGTTAGAAGTATAAGTACCTTGCTGAGTAACACGTAATCTTCGCGTTACACACCAATCTTCACCCGGTTTAGCACGAATTTTTTCCTTACGGTTTCTATCATCTTCGCTAACTTCTTCTTCTTTCGGTTCCTCTTCTTCCGGAGCCAGCAAGTCGTCTTCAATAACCGTAACAGTTAAATCTTCATCTAACACAGCATTGGGTTCATGGTCAGAAAGGTCAAAGGTAACGGTAACACTAGCTTCAACCGTCGAACGTCCTTTTGATACTTGGGTTGTGTTAACCAAGTCAGGAAGTCTATCTGCACGCATCCCTTTAGAACCTGCTAAACCAAGGCAAAATAGTAGCGCGTCTAGAATGTTCGACTTACCAGAACCATTGGGCCCAGATATGACGGTAAAACCTGTCAATAGAGGAACTGAAGTTGTGCCGCCGAACGATTTAAAATTTGTAAGTTCAACGCGCTTGATGTGAACCATAAGCGGGTATTTGTCTTGGGTAGGTGTGTGAGAAACGTGTTTGTTTTATTGGCGCCGCTATGCTGTAAAAATTTATTTAAGCGAGCCAATAAAGTATAAGTGTACCAACTCCAGTGATATTTGCAACAGGGAAATATTGTAATTAAAGAAAAATTTTTGTGAAGCCCCAACCCATCGTAATAAGGATTTTAGTCCTTACCACCAGCTTCAAACTTTAAACCATAGGACAAAGCCTTGTAAATACTACAATATTATTCAACCCATAAGAAATTTCCCAAAATTAAATTAATCATCTTGTGGAACAGGCATCACGAACTGTCATTTATCCTGTTATTTATCTTAAGCAGCTTGCCTGTTCTTCATTCAGGGCGGGCATTTATCAGTCAGGGGGGGCAAGGATGCCCATTCCACAATTCCATTCCACTTGTATGCCTTTGTGAAGATTGACAGAATTTAATAAGAGTATATACAGCTACATTTATGAAGTTAAGTAAAAGTTATTTAAGAAATAAGTCTTTTTAATGTGTAAGAATACGCAGGTTGGTAAGCTAGATACATAGTCAAAAATTCATGGTATTAGAAATATGAACTCATCAAATCGAGGTCCATTGGGTGTTTCAATCGCTATGGGTGTTGCTGTAATGTTGACCAGCGTCAGCGTTATTACGATTATGAGCATGTTTTAAATAACTGTATCAACAATCATTTTGGTAATAAAACTTAATAAAGCCTCTCTCTTCACTGAGGGGGGCTTTTACATTTTTCTAGATTTGATTTTTCTGGATTTGTGAACCCAGTGCTGATAGCAGTAATCCTTAATTGGGAAAACTGAGGGAAGTATTGAAAAAACAGGTTATAACAATGATTCAACTTACAGGCTACAACCGAGCGTGAAGAAGTATACTCTGGTACTTGCACCCTGGTTTATCGCGGCGCCAGGTAACAAGATCAAAAAGGTGTGATTATTAAAGTAATGCGTGCTGAGTACCCTAGCTTCAGCGAACTACTTCAATTCCGCAATTAATTATATAACCATTATTAAATTGGCGATGTTGGGTTGCGCCTTCGGCACACTACGTGAACGCAAAGCCTTTACCCAACCTACGCTGTTGATGAGGTTAACCTCCTCCGACGATTGTTACTATTTCTAGTTTGTCGTTTGCTTTGATTTGTGTTGTTTGCCAGTGTTGTCTGTGTAAGATTTCGCCGTTGTATTCGACGGCAACGAGACGGGGGTTAAAGCCCAGTTGTTGAAGTAATTCAGGTAAAGGGGTTTGCTCTGTACATGTACGGGGTTCGCCGTTTACCTGAAGTGTTATTTGGTTTAACATATTACTTGCGTTCGGGTTGAATGCGGTTCAACTGCGATAGTAAATATTGTGTTACTAAGGTTGGTTGTTCTGCTTGCATTAAGCTTCGCACTACTGCGACTCGACTGGCGCCTGCGTCGATAACATCATTAATATTACTGGTATCGATACCACCAATTGCGAACCAGGGTATTGTGCTATGCTGGGCTGCATATTGTACATACTCTAAACCAGCTGCGGCTTTCCCTTCTTTGGTGGGTGTTTCGTATACTGGCCCAACACCGATATAATCGGCGCCATCTGCAATTGCCTGTTGCATTTCTTGCGGATTTGTGGTAGAACGACCTATCAAGCGCTGTAGTCCAAGTAGCTGACGTGCGACTGAAGTGGGCATATCTTGTTGCCCTAAATGTACTCCATCTGCATCTACCGCTAACGCTAAATCAACGCGGTCATTGACTATAAACAGGGCGCCGTAATTGCGACATAAATCTCGTAGTGATACAGCTAAATCAAGACGTAGCGTATCGTCGGCATTTTTGTCACGGTACTGTATCAAAGTCAATCCACCTTTAAGTGCGGCTTCGACGGTTCCAATTAGATTTTCTGACGGGGAGGTTACAAGGTAAAGACGCGCACGCGAAAGCATTTGATGCCGCTCATAACCCATTAAATTTGTTTCTAGGGTATAAACTCGATAACGCATCTGCTTAAAAGCAATTCCCATATTGGAATTGACGAGCTTGCCATACTCTTCTAAAACTCGCAGCGCTTCTTGAACGCGACAAAAGTTAGCTTGCAAAAGTGCCCTGATACCAGAACGTGTTTCTTCTTGCGGATGACTAATTTCTGTCCCGGTATCACCTTCTGTATCCCGCGCTGCACGTAACTCAGCAGTATGCCAACTAGCGACTTCTTGCCGTAGTTGCTTGCATTCAGAAGTCATTTGGACGTTGTTTAACCCAAAGCGACACCATTCTTCTATGACTCGCAACCCTTCGCGCGCACGGTCTAAGTTAGCATCTAAAATGCGGTAAACAACTTGCTGTATCTGCTGTTTCTCGCTGTATGGCTCGACCATTACAACAACCCCATTAGTGCCTTCATCGTAATAGCCAGCCTGTTTCATATTGGCAACGTGTTTCGCATTCGTGTAAAGGTTTGTTATCGTCTTCAAGTTAATAAACGCAGGTTGGCGAAACCCAAAGATATAAGCAAAGTGCTTACCCTTCGGGTTCACCAGTTTGACGGGAGGGAAACCACACCCGTCAACTGGTTCACCTTCCTACTTTGTATCAAAAATAGCCAATTGGTCAATATGTCCTCTGGTTTGCTTGACTCCGTAGCTTTACGTAGTCAAGAATAAACAGTTTTAAAAATTATGTAATAAACATCATCGACATATTGACAATAAAAGTATAAAAAAGTCTTGTTGGTTAAAGGAGTGCAAAAAATTGATTAACTCTTACTCTTCCCCTAAATCGTCTCGGTCGGGCAATTTGCCAAATAGTTCGGCATTTTGTCATCATTCATCATATTGGTTCCTCAAAATTAACGAGATAACTTCGGTTTTTCGTTCGTCAGTACTATTACTTGGCTTAACCATTACTGTCGCATCGACTATATTGTCAAGCGCTTTTTCTAGTACTGCCGTTGCTCAAACTCAATCGTCGCAACTTAGAACAGTTCAGGGTGAACAAACAATCTCTCAGGTTAATGTCCTGTTTGTCAACCCAAGTGCTGGAGATGACAAAACCGGAAATGGGGGTGAACGTACTCCATTTAAGACTATTACCCAAGCTTTGCATGTTGCGGCACCACAAAGCACGATTATGCTTGCTCCTGGTACATACACCGAGCAAACAGGTGAAGTCTTTCCTTTGATACTCAAACCAGGAGTTTCTATTCAAGGCGATGCTAGTACTAAAGGACGCGGTATTATAATTCAAGGTGGCGATGATTATCTTAGCCGTACCTTTGGTAAACAAAACGCTGCAATCGTTGGCGCCAATCAAACATCTATTACTGGTATCACAGTAATGAATCCCAAACCACGTGGATACGGGATTTTGATTGAGTCAACCAACCCTACAATTAGTGAGAATACCTTTGCTGGCAGTACCCAAGACGGAATTTCTATTACAGGTAATGCCACACCAGTTATAAGCAAAAATTATTTTTATCAAAATAAAGCAAACGGACTGACAGTTTCTGGAAATGCTCGTCCCGAAATTAGAGAAAATATTTTTCAGCAAACAGGATTTGGTATTAATATTGCCCAAAGTGCGGAGCCATTAATTATTGGTAATCAAATACAATACAACCGAGCAGGAGTCGTTGTCCAAGCATCCTCACGTCCGAAATTACGTAATAACTCAATTCAAAGTAACCGTGAAGATGGGTTAGTCGTAATTGCTCAAGCTGTACCTGACTTGGGTAGTGCAACAGAAGCGGGTGGTAACGAGTTCCGCAACAACGGACGTTATGATATCAACGCGTCGGCATCGAAGCAGTTATTTTCTGCCGTTGGTAATTCTATAGCAAGTAACCGTATTGCGGGTAAAGTTGATATTAGTGGCAATACAACCCCTGTAGCCACTGCCCAATCTGTTTCAACTCCAACAGAATCTAGTAACGAGATTACGTTTACTGCGCCATCCCCAACTACTAACATTGCCCGCAATAATAATCTTATTAGCAACCGCACCTCTAGACAAACATTAAACAGTCAGTTAACCCCTTTGCGACCTATAAACTCACAACTCGGTACAGTTAGGGCACCTCAACCAGCCACTAATGATACACCCCAAATTAATTATGTCCGCATTAACCCAGAAACTGTAGAATTTACGGCACCTGCTTCCGCATCAACCCAGCTATCAGCACCTCAACCCTTACAACCCATTCAAACAAGAAGGGACAATGCAACATCCTTAGAAAGCACAAATCAATTAGGCACTCCCAACACCAACAATATAATCCAAATGCCAACATCTAGAATGGCGCCGATGCCTAATAACCAGTCGTCACAAATTGCCACTGCATCTACAGGCATAAGATACCGAGTCCTAGTACCTACATCAAGCGAACGAGACGAAGATGTAATTCGTTTCCTTGCTCCTGGAGCTTTCCGCACTACTATACGTGGACAAGGAGTTGTCCAAGTAGGAGTATTCAGCAACACTTTCAACGCCGAACAAATGTTAAGAGTTCTTAACAATAACGGCTTGAAAGGTATGATTGAACCGCTTAATTAGGTAGGGTGCGTGACGCTATCACAATTGTGAAACAAAACGAGCAATCTACTAGTGTCACGCACCTTACTTACCAATGGCGGTTATTTAACGTGTTAATGGTGCGTGAAAGCACTTTAATATACGTTACATTGATTGGTTGTAATCGCTTTCACGCACCCTACTCAATTTTTTTGGCGCCTCCAAATGCGTAAAATAGCGATATTCCACCTTACGAGTCGAGGTGCCACGGTGACTTATGACATGCAACTACACTCATAACTCATAACTTTCCACTTTAACGATTGATTTTAATTTCGATGCGAAAGATTCAGAGACTTTGCTTTTTTCGGGAGTGAATTGTTCAATAGCAGGGTGATGAGTTGCTGGTGGCAACATTTTGACTAGCTGTGTTGCTACATGCGACTGAGATTTATGTTCGATTAGTTCAATATTTGGTATGGGTGGTCGGCGAACAACTGCCCAGTCTAGTATTGTATTATTTTTTTCGTCTTCATACGAATTACCACTATCAGTACTATTTTTTTTAGATTGATGATTAGTATCTTTTTTATCTAACTTAACACCCAAGTTGTTTTCGGTTCGAGAATTTGGAATATTAGTATTTTGATTTTGGATATATGTATTTTGATGGTTGTTTGTTTGGGGAACAGGTGGTAATACTGGCAGTTGCGATGTTGATGTGGGTGTTGTTAAAATTTGAGGAAATTTGCTGCAAATCAAACGCTCAAATTCCATGTTGAAATGGAACGATGCTTGCCCACGTCGTAACCAAATATTAAGGATTTGCTCGACTGAAATGGCTTTGTATCGACCTTGATATAAGGCTTCTACCACTGCTAGGTGTAGCCAATGTAATGGAAATTGCACCTGCCAGCGCGCAATTAACTCCTTCGCTTTGTAGCCCCCTAGGTCAAAACTGTAATGAGTTAATAAGCTTACTGCTAGGTTTGTGTAGTTTCCATAATAGTTCTCGTAGCTGTCATAGTTGTCCGGTATGGAAGCGGACATCTGACTTTCAGCTTTGGGTATTAAGCAGAGATTGGTCTCCCGTCGCATATAGCTGGTTGTGCTTTTAGCTACAGTTAAGTATTTCTAAGTAGTTCTTTTATGTAAAAGAAGTGTTCTTAATTCTACCTGTAACAATGAAATTAAGAAACGATATACGGTGAATTTATTTTCGGTACTCGATTTAAGGCTACTAGTGCTTGGTAAACAAAAGCTGCTACTTCGCCTCGTGTTGCCTCCCGGTTTGGCTCGATTTGTTTGATACTTGGATAGTTAACGACAATATTATTCGCTGTAGCCGTTGCAACCGCAGCGCGCGCACTTGAAGGAACTGTATTTATATCGCTGTATAACCCTAAATTATCATGACTGGCACCTGCTATTCCAATTCCGCTCACCAAGGAAACAATTACTTGTAACCTAAGAACATTTTGGTTGGGTCGAAAGCTTCCATCGCTCAACCCACTCACAAATCCCCCACTCGCAGCCACCTTTATTGCACTATAACCCCAAAACGATGAAGGTACATCCGAAAATTCCGGTGCAGACCTTTTCGCAACTGGATTAAATGCAGCAGCCACAAGTGCTGCATACTGAGCGCGCGTCATCGGTTTATCTGGTTGATATGTACCATCTGCAAATCCCTTTGTTAAGTTCATACTTACCAAAGGACGAATAAAGTCTTCTGCCCAATGTCCCGTTAAATCACTAAATGAAGCTACATCCGTCACTGGCGCCACAATATAAGCTGATGCAATCGGTTTTAAATTTCCTTGTGTCACCAAACCTTGACAAATTAATGCGGCAACTTCTGCACGGGTGATATCGCGCATTGGTTGGATTTCATCAAGAGTCGGATAATTTACTACGAGTAAATTTTGTGTGGCGATTGCGACAGCAGAAGTGGCGTAACTAGGAATTTGGGCACGGTCACTATATGCCATTAGTAAGTTAGAATTACCACCGCTCAACTTTAACCCGTTGACCATTGATACTAGTGCTTGAACTTTAGTCAAATTTTGTGCGGGTCGAAATGTTCCGTCGCTTAAACCGCTAATAAACCCCATATTCGCAGCAGCAGCAATTGCTGGAGCTGCCCAAAAATCTCGTTTAATATCTGTAAAATTGGGAATTTGGTTTTTTGATTGAATATTAAAGGCTTTTGCTACTAATGCTGCGTATTGAGCGCGGTTGATTGGTGCATTCGGTTCAAAGTTACCATTAGGTAAACCACTTATTAAACCCTTTGTAACTAATAACTCTATAAAAGGCGCCGCCCAATGTCCACTAATATCAGGAAAAAGGCTATTATCTCCAGTATCAACATCATCACTAACTGCTGCGACAAACTCTACTAGTCCCTTTACTTGCACGGGGTTGACTTGATTGCCAGCGCTATTAATTGTACTAGAAGTGGCATTTTGAATATCAAATTCACCATTGCCACGAAAAATATTTGCTGCCTGGTCTTGTGAGCTACCTAAATCTGGAATCGCGTTACCATTGACCAATAATCCACCCTGCGAGTTGTTCTCTATCAAATTGCTTCGCAGTACTGGACGTGCTTCGCGAGACAATGCAATGCCAGTTTTATTATCTATAAATTTATTACCTGCGACTAAAGGCGCCGAAAAATCACTAATCGCTAAACCCAAACCGTTTTTTTGAAAAGTATTTCGCAGTATCTCGCCTTTACTATTACGTGCTATTACCAGTCCCCCAGCATTATTTTGTATAAAATTATTACCTGAAATCAAAGGCTTGCCTGTACCACTAACAAAGATGCCCTCTCTACCACAGTTGTTAAATGTACAGTTTGTTATATTAGGTGTACTCGACTCAATCCAAATTCCAGTTCCTCTATTGGTATTATTAGTTACTGTGACACCCGATAGACTCGCGTCATCAAGTAGTAGCAACGTAATATTCTGGGCACCGAAACTAGGACTATTGTATTCACCGCTTCCAGTTATAACTATACCTTGACCGAGAGTAGCTTCATTCCCAATGACGATAACCCCTTTCGGTATGACCAACGGAAACTTTTCACCTGCTTTATCGTTGTAAGTACCAACAGCAAGTCGAATGACGGCAGATTTTGCCACTTGCAAGGCACGAGTGATACTTCTATAGGGAGATTGCCGTGACCCCGCATTGGCATCATTTCCAGTCACGGGGTTGACGTAGAGTGTTGCTACAACAAGGGTAGAGTTTACCATAATTTGGAGGGGTTAAGGGGTAAATAAAGAATACCGAGAAAAGAATAAATTATAAACAGCAAAACTATTCAATTTATACTTAAACCCCAATGTCAAATACTTTCCCCTTTACCTCTAGCCTTTATAATTAGTGCTTTAATTATTTCTGGAGATTGCCGAAGCGTAAAATGATTGAAGTTGAACATCTGAGTAAGGTATATGGCTCTACTAGAGCTATTTCTGATGTGACGTTTAACGTCGATAAAGGTGAAATACTGGGATTCCTTGGTCCCAACGGCGCCGGAAAAACTACTACTATGCGGATTTTAGCTGGATATTTACCAGCTACTAAGGGTACAGCACGTATTGCTGGACTTGATGTACACGAAAATTCTCTTTCAGTTCGGCGCCAAATTGGCTATTTACCAGAAAATCCGCCATTATACCCAGAAATGACGGTGGAAGGGTTTTTATATTTTGTTGCGCGCATTAAAGGAGTAAGTGCTTCGCGGAGGAAGGAAAAAGTTGAGACAGCACTGTCCAAGTGTAACCTTACAGACAGGCGCCATACAATTATTCGCAAGCTTTCTAAAGGGTATAAACAACGTGTTGGCATTGCACAAGCAATTGTTCATGACCCACCAGCCATAATTCTTGATGAACCAACAGTTGGTTTAGACCCTCGGCAAATTATTGATGTGCGAAACTTAATTAAAAGTTTGGCAGGAGACCACACAATAATTCTTTCCACACATATTTTGCCAGAAGTCAGTATGACCTGTAGCCGCGTTGCAATTATTAATCAGGGAAAAATTGTAGCAACAAACACCCCAGAAAAGTTGATGACACAGTTGACAGGCGGTTCTGGTTATGAATTGGAAATTCGGGGTGAAGCGTCTCTGGCTAAACAAGTATTGCAAAACGTTACAGCCGTGATTTTGGTAGAATCAATTCCTACGATGGCAACGCATGGCATCATTTTACCAGAACGTGCTTACTTGCGAGTTGTAACGCAACCAGGAACGGAGCCAGGAAGCGAAATCGCACAGACATTACTGCGTGCTGGATTTGATTTATACGAAATGCGTCGGGTTAGCGCTACCCTCGAAGATGTGTTCTTAAAGCTGACTACTGAAGAAAAAATACAGCCTACCGAATCACCTGATGAAGTATCGGAGCTATCGAAATAATGGGCATTATATTAAGTAACATTATTGCTATTTATCGCCGCGAACTGCAAAGCTATTTTGTCTCGCCTCTAGCTTATGCCATAGCGGGTATTTTTTGGTTTTTATCTGGACTCTTTTTTATACTGATTTTACAAGATATTCTTCAGTATGTAGCAGGCTTAGATATTCAGGGACAACAGTTTCAAGTCCCTGTACCACCATTCGATGTCCCCTATCAATTTATCAGCGCTTTCCTCGACCGTATGGGGTGGATGCTATTATTCATACTTCCAATTTTATCGATGGGACTATATGCAGAGGAACGGAAACGCGGCACTTTGGAGCTACTTGCTACATCTCCTGTTACTAACTGGGCAGTTGCGGTTGGTAAATTACTAGGAGTACTAACGTTTTTTACTACGATGGTTATACCTTTGCTTATATTTGAAGCCATTGTTATTGGTGCTGCGAGTCCAGCAATGCCACCTTTAATTTTACTATCGGGTCATTTAGGCTTAATTTTACTGGCAGGGTCTATTTTATCTGTAGGGATGTTTATTTCTTCGTTGACTGACAGTACAATTTTGTCTGCCGTCCTCACGTTCGCTGTCATTTTACTGCTATTGTTCGTTGATTTAATCGCCAAAAACATTGGTGGAACTTTTGGCGAAGCTCTTGGTCATTTATCGCTACTCAAGCAGTACAACAGTTTAATTCAAGGTGTGTTTGATACTAGTGCAATTATATTATTTGCTAGTTATATGATTTTAGGTGTTTTTCTAACAGCTCAGTCAATTGATGCACTTCGCTTTCAAAGACAGTAACAACTATGAAAACTATTGCTACTAGAAAGCTCTGGAAATTTATATTTTGGCTAGGGCCGTTCCTTGTCACTGCTGGTTTAACCGTTGGGTTAATTTCTGGTTTTAGGGGAGTTGTACCATTGGTGCTGCTCATACCAGGAGTTGCACTTGTTGCAGCTTGGATAATAATTGAGGGTTCTCGAAATAATTGGTTAGGGCAACGATCGACGCAAGCAGGTACAAATGCTTTATTCGCAACGCTTGCTGTTTTGGCTTTGCTTGGCTTAATCAATTTTCTCGGCGCCCGCTACCATCTACGGACAGATTTAACTGAAACAGAATTATTTAGTTTGGCACCTCAATCGCGCTCATTAGTACGCAATTTAAAACAACCTGTAAAAATATGGATATTTGACGTAAACCAAAACCCTATAGACCGTGACCTTCTCGAAAACTATCGGCGCCAAAGTAGTAAATTTGAGTTTGAGTACGTAGACCCACAAGCAAAACCAGGGTTAGCAAAACAATTTGGTGTCAAAGAAGCAGGTGAAGTTTATTTAGAAACGAATCAACAACGTAAATTAGTACAAGTAGTCAACGTTCAGGAACGTCTCAGTGAAATTCGTCTGACTAACCGTTTACAACAAATTACTTCTGGCACTTCAGTAAAAGCGTATTTTCTACAAGGACATGGAGAGTCTCAACTGACAGCAGGTGAAAATTCGATATCACAAGCAGCCAAAGCTTTAAATGATAAAAGTTTTACAACAGAACCCTTAAACCTTGCCCAAACTTCTGAAGTGCCAACAGACGCAAACGTTATTGTTGTCGCAGGTCCGAAACGTGCGCTGTTTGATACAGAAGTTAAAGCACTGCAAAACTACCTTAACCGTGGTGGTAATGCTTTATTAATGATAGACCCAGACACCGACCCTAAACTTGAACTCTTACTTAACGAATGGGGAGTTAAGCTAGACACTCGTTTAGCTGTTGACGTAGATGGTAGCGAAGCGCTTGGCCCAGCAGTTCCCATTGTCACCGAATATGGAAAACATCCAATTACAAAAGACTTTGGTAAGGGTATCTCGTTTTATAGACTAGCTCGTCCTGTTGACACAACCCCTGTCAATAGTATTCAAGCAACACCATTATTATTAACTAGACCCTACCCAAATACATGGGCAGAAAGCGACCAAAAAAGTGAAAAATTAGAATTTAACGAAGGTAAAGACCGTAAAGGACCTCTTACTTTAGGTGTTGCTTTAACAAAAAAATTCTCTGCTACACCTGCTCCTGTACCAACCCCAACTACAACAACGACTACAATCCCAACTTCAACTCCGACACCTACTCCAACACAAACAGTATCTCCCACACCGACTCCTACTCCTACCGCAACAACACCTTCTGTAACTACTCCTACATCAGGAGAGTCACGTTTAGTTGTAATTGGAAACTCAGATTTTACTACCGATGGTTTATTTCAGCAGCAACTTAATGGAGATGTTTTCTTAAACTCTGTTAGTTGGTTGAGTCAGCAAGACCAGCAAGCTCTTTCAATACGACCAAAAGAACAAAAAAACCGTCGAATTAATCTTTCTGTAGCTCAAACACTTCTTTTGCGGTGGTCAGCGCTGTTTATACTTCCTTTTGTTGGCTTTGTGGGAGCAGGTTTACTTTGGTGGCAACGACGTTGATGTGGTGGTTATGAAATTACAACGAACGACTTTAGTTTTGATATTGCTGGCTTTTGGTTTAGGTGCTTTTGTCTACTATTATGAAATTCGAGGCGCCACCCAGCGTTCTGAGGTGAGTGAAAGTAAAAAGCGAATTTTTAGTTTTACTGCTGATGATATACAGTCGCTAACCATTAAAAAAGGTAGCGACAATATCGTTTTAGAACGCAGTGGTACTCAGTCACCTCCAAAATGGTTACTCAAGGCGCCTCAAACTTCACCAGCGTCAGATGCATCAGTGTCATATTTGACAGATTTACTTGTAAAAGGACAAATAAATCGAACGATATCAAGTCCAACCAGCCAATTGAACGAATTTAGTCTAGACCTACCACAAGCAACTATAGAAATCAAACTTAAAAATCAACAAACTCATAAGTTAATTTTGGGTAAACCTGATTTTAGTAATAATTTTCTATATGCTCAAACAGACCCTAGTGCTAAACCAGATGCAACAGCTAATATACTATTAGTCTCCAAAGATTTTCAAAACGCTGTCAACCGTGATATATCAGAGTGGACGCAAGCTGGAGATAATCCTGAACAATCGTCTCCATTACCATTACCAACTTTTAATACATCATCTCCCACTCCTAAAAATTAAGTAAAGACAAGCAAATTCAGAGCAGGACGCTCAGAAACCGGGTTTCTACCCAAAATGATTATTTTTATTGCAATATTTCAACCAAGAAACCCGGTTTCTAGGAGAGACAAGCAAGGTTAATTTTTTTCTTTTTGAAACTTGGAGGAATTAGAAATTGAAAATGACAGAGAATCTGTCAAGTTCTTTTTAGAATTAAGATCATCAAGTTCTTTTGAATTGGACAAATCTAATAACAAATTTATTAGTTGTTTGTTTTTCTTGTGAAATTTTAATAGTTCTAAATAGGCGAAAGGTACTGTAATCGGCCACAAAATTGTAGCTAACACCAAAACAAAGGTTGAAAGCGAGCGAATTTGCGGACTCATTCCTTCGTCTTCTAGAAAAAAGTCGAGCCAGCGTACAAAAAATAACCCTGCAAGCAATATATAAAATACTAATAACAAATAAAGCATGATTAGAAAAAGCTGTTGTACTTGGCGCTCGGTAGATGCAGCACTAGTTTTTATTTTGACATTGGGCTGAAATACTTTAGAGTTTAACTAACTGAACTTATACGTACCTTTTACTTACCTAACCCGAAGTCTTTAATCATACTAGCATTTAATTGCCTCAATTACAGAATGACAAAATACATGTTTAATTGTAAACGCCTTTTTCCAATATAGCAGGCGCCTGCGCTACAGAAAAGTCCATCTCCGTAATTGGCAAGAAGATATTCAGTTAAAGTTCGTAAATATAATGAATAATTAGTAGCGATATTTACCTCTTAAAAAAGAAAAATAATTCCTAAAATATACTTAAAAGTAAGTTTTATTAATAAAATTGAGCATATACTTAGTTGCTATTACTGAATCTAGCAAAATTTTTATTTCAGCTTATCAGCAATTATTCGTAAAAAAGCTTATACATTTAATTTTTTTATGTTTAAGTAATTCCAATCTATTCAGTACAATTACGTACAAAAAATCGATTTAATCTAATTATATTGTAATATTACGTAGCATCAGTTTGATTTGGCTTCACTATATACAAGCAAACATTAGTACTAAAGTGTACATAAAAGTAGCACAGTTAAATCTAAATCATGTTATGTATATTAAAATAAGATTAAGAAATGTAAATTTTACGAAAATAACTTAAACCCTGATAAAAATGAGCCAAACAGCTTTAAATTTAGTTGCCATATCAATTTTTATAATGACAGTATCGAGTTTACTGGGTCCACTGGTACATTTATCGCCTGCGGTACCTGCGGTTGCTACAATTACAATTCTTGGTATAGCTACACTCGATAGCTTTGCGCTACAAGGAAAAGGTGGAAACGTTTTTTTAGATTGGATTGCTAGTTTTTCTCCAGCACATCGTGAACGTATCGTACATCATGAAGCTGGGCATTTTCTAGTGGCAACTAAGTTAGGCATTCCAGTTGTTAGTTATACTCTGAGTGCTTGGTCTGCTTTAAAGCAGGGACAAGCGGGACTTGGAGGTGTAAGTTTTGACGATGCTAATTTAGAATCTGAACTGGATCAACGTCAAATTTCTGCTCAAACGTTAGACCGCTACTGTACAGTATGGATGGCTGGAATCGCGGCAGAGACTTTGGTTTACAATAATGCTGAAGGTGGCGCCGATGACAAAACAAAGTTGGTGGCACTATTAAAAAGCTTAGGTTTTTCAGAATCGACATTCAACCAGAAGCAAAGGTTTTGCATGTTGCAAGCAAAAACTCTGCTCCAAGAAAACTGGTCAGCATATGAAGCGCTAGTAAACGCAATGAAACAGCGCGCGTCAGTAGACGAATGTATAAAAGTTATGAGTGCTGAGTTATGAGTTATGAATTCTAACTCCTAACTCCTAACTCTAAGAAGAGACTGCGTGCAGATGGGTTGTTCTCGAAACATAATTACAACCAATAACTTTGTTACGTCCAGATGTTTTGGCTTCTAACAAATATTGGTCAGCGCGATGTAGTAAGCTAATTCCTTTCGCGTCGTCTTCTGCACGCAAACAAGCGGTTCCAAGGCTTATAGTAACGTTGATAAATAAAGTATTATTAATCGCAAATGGCTGGTCGCTAACTACACGGTTTAAGCGTTGTGCCACTACGAGCGCTTCCTCACAAGTCGTATTGCCTAATATTATTACAAACTCCTCACCACCATACCGAAAAGGTACGTCTTGAAACCGCAAGTTGTGTTTTATCCGCGTACATAATAACTGTAATAATCGGTCGCCTACCAAGTGCCCATATGTATCGTTGACCTTCTTGAAATAGTCTACGTCAAGAATAATCAAACTAAGCGGCGAAGAAAGCAAACGCGCTTTGTGAATTTGTTTCGGTAAGTCCCATTCTAATGCACGACGGTTGTTTAACTCAGTCAACGCATCTGACAGTGCAATCGCGCTGAGTAAGTCATTCGTGCGAATCAGATCGCGGTACTTTTGGGCTTTTCGCAAACCTACTGTTAGTTGAGCTATCAGCAAGTCTTCTTTAGCTGGAGATTTAACGAAGTTATCTTTAAAACTGTTTTCTGAAAGCCACCAAATGTAAGCATCGGCGCCTTGACGCAATGCCGTTGACATCATTTGTGATTCCCATAAATCGTCACAATTAGCTTTATCAGAAAGAATATGCGAACGGTCTTCCAGTAAAATACAGTAGATCCACGATAACTTGGTTTGCTCCTTTAGCCAACAGCACAATTCCATACTGCCATCGGAACTAGCTTGTACCAAAATTACATCTGGCGGTGTAATTTGTATTTTCGACACCGCTTGATTCAAGTTGGCGATAGCTTCGATGCTAAAAGCGGCTGTATCACGGATCTGATCCGGAAGCGTTTCGAGAAATATTTCACTTCCAAAGACCAGAATGGATATATTCATTACTTTGCTTTATGCCCTATTTAATTTAATACTGGGTGTATCCTGCAAAACTTACCTAGACTCCTTAAAAATAATCCTCGCTAGGCAGTATTTTTAACGATGGGGATTACCCTGTATTCCATGCTTTGACAGTGAGTAGTACAACCTTTTTCCAAATCAAATCACCCCTTTACTAGTGAACATACTTAAATATAGGCTTGAATCTTATGCTAACTACTGTCGGCTTTTACTTATTTTTTTTAAACAGTAAAAACACTGAATAATCTACATAAGTATATAGGTATTACTGTATTTTCCAGAATATACGTAAGGGCAGATAGTTTTTCAAAGATTATTCTATTATGCTATGGCTTACTTATGAGTATAACTTTTGTGTTTTCGCTAATCGTGCGGATGTTTACATTTATATATAGTAGTGAGAGTAAATATTAGATTATTCATTACGAATAATATCCTATTAGCTGCTAGACAAGCTACTCCACAACATCAATTTTCCCTGTTACATCCCATTTGATTTATCTATTTATAGTTTATGGAATGGCGCATACGTATATAAAGTTGGTGTATAACCATAAAATAATCAATGCTGCAATAAAGATTTTGCAAACTTTCAATAGCAGTTTTTATGGATGAAGTATTTATTACAGGAAAATTATTAGCTGTGAGTATAGCTAAATAAGCAACTACGAATAATCGACTCTCACAGAAACCAGGTTTCTATCAACAAAGAAACCGGGTTTCTAGTTTCTAAGATTATTGATAGCCTTCAATTGTATATCCAGCAGCAACTATTGCTTGTTTAATAGATTCTTCTGATGCCGAAGATTCTATAGTAACGGTTTTTGCATCGACATTAACATCTACCTTTGCGTCGGGTTCCACAACATGAACTGACTCAGAAATAATTTGGACACAATCGTTACAAGAAATATCAGGGACGTTTAATTTGAGTGCCATTTGCCTTCCTCTTTGCTTGGTGGTTTGCGGTTTAACGTTGATTTTTATCGCTTTTCGCTGTATCGGCGCCTATATCACGAGTGACTTCAGACCATTTTAATAATGTAAGGTTAACCTAACAATCTGGCTAGAGGTATGTTCTTGTGACAGTAAGGAATAGTTGCACAATGGGGGGCTAGAAACTAGAAACCCGGTTTCTTTATAGTTACAACCCATAACTTTAAGGCAAAATATAAGAATTAAGTCCCAGTTTAAACGAAGCCCGTAAATCATGTCTTTTAAACCTCAGTACCTAAGTGGTAGCGACATCCGCACCAAATTTCTAGACTTCTACGCGAGCTTAGAACACTCTATTCTTCCAAGTGCCTCTCTCGTACCAGAAGACCCCACGGTACTGCTGACTATCGCGGGGATGCTTCCATTTAAACCAATATTTTTAGGGCAGCGCACTCCTGAATTTAAGCGTGCAACAACTTCACAGAAGTGTATTCGCACGAACGATATAGAAAATGTAGGTGTTACTAAGCGTCACCATACGTTCTTTGAAATGTTGGGTAATTTCAGCTTTGGTGATTATTTCAAAGAGCAAGCAATTGCATGGGGTTGGGAAATCTCTACAAAAGTATTCGGTTTACCTCCCGAACACTTAGTTGTCAGTGTATTTGAGGAAGATGATGAAGCGTTTGCAATTTGGCGTGACCAAGTAGGTGTTACCCCTAAACGGATTATACGGATGGGCGCCGACGATAACTTTTGGAATTCGGGACCAACAGGACCATGTGGGCCATGTTCAGAAATTTACTATGATTTTCATCCCGAACTTGGGGACGACAATATAGATTTAGAAGATGACACCCGGTTTATCGAGTTTTATAACTTGGTATTCATGCAATACAACCGCGATGCCGAAGATAATTTAACGCCGCTAGCGAATAAGAATATAGATACAGGGATGGGTTTGGAGAGAATGGCGCAAATTCTCCAGCAAGTACCCAACAACTATGAAACCGATTTAATTTTCCCCATTATTAAAACTGCGGCAGACATTGCAGGAATAGATTATAGTACTGCCGACGAAAAAACCAAAGTCTCACTAAAAGTTATTGGCGACCATGTACGTGCGGTCGTACATATGATAGCCGATGAAATCCGCGCTTCCAACACTGGACGTGGGTATATATTACGGCGCCTAATTCGTCGTGTAGTGCGTCACGGTAGATTAATAGGTATATCAGGAGAATTTACAACCCAAGTAGCAGAAACTGCAATTGCGCTTTCTGAGTCAGCTTACCCAGGTGTACGTAAGCGCGAAGATGCTATAAAAGCTGAGTTACAGCGAGAAGAATCACAATTTCTCAAAACACTGGGCAACGGCGAAAAACTTCTCGATAAAATTATTGCTGACCTCAAACAAGAAAATGGCGCCGTCATCAGTGGTAAAAATGCCTTCGACTTGTACGACACCCACGGGTTTCCACTTGAACTTACTCAAGAAATAGCAGCAGAAAACAACCTTACAGTTGATGAGAAAGGATTCCTTTATGAAATGGAGGAACAGAAAAAACGTGGACGTGAAGCACACGAAACCATCGATTTAACTGTACAAGGTACCATCGACAAGTTAGCAGAGAGTATTAACGTAACAGATTTTGTTGGTTACACCGAACCTGTAACAACAGCAAAAATCGAAGCAATATTAATAGATGGTATTGCAACTGAAGAAGCAGAAGCAGGCGCCGAAGTACAAATTCTTCTTAGCAAAACCCCATTTTACGCTGAATCAGGTGGACAAATAGGCGACCGAGGTTATATTACGGGCGATGGTATTGTTGTTCGCATTGAAGACGTAAAAAAAGAATCAGACTTTTTCGTTCACATTGGACGTGTTGAACGCGGTACCATTCGAGTAGCTGATACAGTCACCGCTCAAATCGACCGTGCATGTCGGCGCCGCGCCCAAGCAAATCATACAGCAACACACTTACTCCAAGCTGCATTGAAAAAAATAGTCGATGACACCATATCTCAGGCAGGTTCGCTAGTATCTTTCGATAGATTACGCTTTGACTTTAATTGTCCACGCGCACTAACACCCGAAGAAGTCCAACAAGTCGAAGAACAAGTAAATAACTGGATATCAGAAGCACACCCTGCCAAAATTGAAATATTACCTTTAGCTGAAGCAAAAGCAAAAGGCGCCACAGCAATGTTCGGTGAAAAATACGGCGAAGAAGTTCGAGTTATAGACTTTACAGGCGTTTCAATGGAATTATGCGGTGGTACACATGTCAGTAATACTGCGGAAATAGGTGTATTTAAAATTATTTCAGAAACTGGTATTTCAACAGGTGTACGTCGTATCGAAGCAGTATCTGGTGCAGCAATATTAGATTACTTAAACGTGCGCGATAAAGTAGTCAAAGACCTAAGCGACAGATTCAAAGTAAAACCCGAAGAAGTACCCGACCGTGTTACTACATTACAAAACGAAATCAAAGCAGCACAAAAAGAACTTGGAACTTTAAAAGGACAATTAGCAATAGCAAAATCTGATAGTTTGCTAGCTAACGTCGAAACCATTGGTGACTTCAAGTTACTAGTTGCACGCATTGATGACGTAGATGCAGCTTCGTTACAAACTGCTGGAGAACGACTACAGCAAAAACTAGGTGCCAGCGCTGCTGTAGTATTAGGTTCGGTACCCGAAGAAGGTAAAGTTACATTGGTCGCTGCTTTTGGTAGTGATGTTAATAAAAAAGGCGCCCAAGCAGGTAAATTTATTGGTGGTATCGCAAAAATTTGCGGTGGAGGAGGAGGTGGAAGACCTAACCTCGCTCAAGCCGGTGGACGTGATGCTAGTAAATTACCCGAAGCTTTAGATAAAGCTAAGAGTGAGTTGAAAGCAAGTTTGGGTTAGTTTATTGTAGGGTGTGTGACGCTATGAAAAATTATCAAGCTTACCAAAAATTATCTAGCGTCACGCACCATCAATATGAATAAGCAGACAGGTAAAGTCACGACGACAAACATGACAAATTCAACTTTTAATAAATTTACTTATGTAATTGGCGCCGATAGAGAAACAGTAAATGAGATAATTGGGTTATAGCAATGCGGGCAGGGATGCCCGCTCCACAAGAGACAAGAGTTATTTTATGAATGATAATAGTTGATAGATTAATTGAGATAAGCCTACTAAGACAACTCCAAAAATGCCTGATAACAAAGCAAAAAAAGTAACTAGTAAATGATTATTTGCTAAGTTTAATCCTAGGATAGGCGCCGATGGCAAAATAGGCAGTAACAATAGTACGAGTGCAAATGTTACGCTGACAATTACATATAAATGTTTTTCAAAAATAATTTGCTTATATTGAGCATAAAACAAAGCGCATAAAATTATTATCGCTAATCCTATACCAATTTTGCCTAGTAAGTTGTTAAAAAATACTGTTAATAAACCAATTTCAAAACCTGTTACAAATGGTGCAACCAACCAATCTAAAGTAGAAAAATCTTGTTGACTAACTGGTATTTTTTGTTTTAAAGCATCAAGAACATCTTTTGCCGACTGAAATCGCTCGATTGGTTTTTCTTTGAGCATCCGTTCTAATATTCTGGCATTTCTTTCGTTAATATTAACTGAAGGGCGCCAGTTCCAAGTACGAGTATAAGCATCAATAAAGCTTGTAGGTGGTTTGCCAGTCAGTAACAATAAGCAAGTTGCGGCAAGAGCATATAAATCAGATGAAGGAAAAATTGCGCGTCCATCAAGTTGTTCTGGTGGTGCAAAACCCGGTGTGTAAACATTGGTTATAGATACCGAAGACACATCAAGCGTTGAGTTTCTATCTTGCTGTTTACCTGTTGCAACAACCTGTTTAACGGCGCCAAAATCTACAAGATATAATCGACCATCGCGCGCACGCATAATATTAGATGGTTTAATATCACGATGAATAGAGTTATTATTGTGGGCAAAATCTAATATATGTAAAATAGCTTCTAGCACTGCAAAAACCTCTGCCTCAGTAAATTTAGCTTTACGAGACAATTCTTGCTCTAGGTTTTCACCATCAATATATTGCTGTACTAAGTAAAATAACTCAATAGGTTCTTCTACTTGTAATTTAAAACGACCAGGATTTATGGCAAAAAACGCATACAAATCGGGAATCTGTGGATGGGCGCCTAATTTTTCGAGAGCTTCAGCTTCACGATGAAATAGCTGTGTAACTTTTTTAATCTGTTCAAGTTTTAAGCTAGGTGATGGCTGCAACTGCTTAACTATACACTCGCGCATTCCCGGTGTTCGACGGTCATAACTTAAAAAAGCGGCGCCGAACCCACCTTGCCTTAACTTTCTAATTGGTATGTAGCGACCATCTAAAATTAATGGCATTCCACAAGTAATGCAGTACTGTTGAGAAATATTCTTAAGGACAGAAGGGTTATCTAATTCAGCAAAAGAATTTATCGGTTTCGGGCAGCTAGGACGAGTGCAACAAATATCCAAACTATCCTCCAGAAGCTTTCATGGCGTGTAACTATATACTGCTCCTACTGAATATCTATACTTAAAGATAATTCAGAACAATACTTAAGACGTTACAAACTCACCATTAATTTCATAAATTTACATTTATTAAAATAAATTTACAATTTTTAACACATGTAGCACAGGCATCTTGCCTGTGCAGTCAAACCAATAAAAGCTTTACATTTAGGCAGTTCGGGATGCCCGCTCCAGAAGAGAGTATATTTTTATCTTTTCAAGACATAATAAGAGCCTGTGTAAAATTTTAAATTATGTCAAGTTGGTTGCTTCCGGGAGAGGGTGTTGTTGGTTCTTATGGTGAGTTGGTTAAAAGGGGACGTAGAGGTGATAACTTGACAACGCATCATATCCCATCCAATGCATTTATGCTTATTAAAGTCCCTAGGAAGAAATTACACAAAAACGGCAATTCATTAAGGTTTGATGCAATGTCAGGGGCAGGCAGGGATGCTTGCTCCACAAGAGATTATTGTACTAATTTAAAGTAATACCCATTTGGTTTAGAAGGGTCAGGCGCCGTTACTTGGACTAATTTTACTCTATCTTTGGGTGTGCTGCTGATGTCACAATCAAATTGTAGAGTTTCACCAGAAGCTGCGGTAGCTTTAAAATCCTTTTTACAGATTTCTTCTTGGATAGCTTCACGGTCAACGTTACGATTTTGCGCTTGTATACCTTTGAGTGCTTGAATAAAAATTTGTGCTGCGTCATAAGAAGTAGCTGTTTGCCAAGCTAAGTCTATTTTTCCACCCCAGAGTGATAAGGCATCTTGATAAAATTTGTTTTGTTCAGTAAGCTGTGTAGCTACAGCCATAACCATTCCTTCAGCTTTTTCTCCTTGAGATAGGGTGATGCTTCTATATAAGTTACTAACATCGCCTATTAATTGTACAGATTTACCTGAACTTTTCGGAGGCATTGCGGATATTATATTTAAGGCGCTTTCTCTGGAGTTAAAGTTAGGTAGTATTAATATTGCTTCGGCGCCTTTTTGAATGACTCCATCAACTTTCCCTTTATCGAAGAATTTATCGTCTAATGTCGCTATATCGATACTGTCGATAACTTCTCTGCCTTGCGATTTGTTTTCAAAAAACTTCATAAAATCTCTTCTTAGCTCTTGGCTATAGGTAATTTCTTTAGAAGAGTCATAGAAAATTGCAACCTTTTTAATATTTTGACGGTCTAAATAATCAGCTAATTGCTTTTGGGCGATTTCTGAATCTGTATCAGTACGGAATACATAGCGTTTGCGATTATCGGGATTCAATGCATAATCGCTTCTATTAAGGTCAGAATATATGCCAGTTGGGGCAATAAATACAAGCTTTTCTTTGGCATATAACGGCGCCGCAATTTTACTGACTGGGGTTAAACGATGACCGATTACACCAATAATATTTTTATTACTTATTAGTTGTCTTGCAACGTTTGCCGCATTATCTCGATTATCATTATCATCAACAATTAATAATTTAATGCGTTTGCCGTTGATTCTTTTATCAGGTTGATTAATTTCTTCTTGTGCTTGTGCAAATCCGCGTAACATCTCTAATGCATTTGCAGGGTGTCTATTGGCGCCACCTCTGTTAAAGTTATTTTGAGGAATAGCTGGAACTGCCACGGCAATTGTATATGCTTCCTCGGCGCCAATTTTAGCATTATTTAAATAAATTCTTGTTTCTGGTGCATTTCGCTGTATAGTCAAAGCTTGTTCAAAATATTTAACAGCTTCAGGATAATTTTTATTAGCCATTGCTCTAACACCATTTTCTTTCGCACTTTGGAAAGAAGTATTGTCAATAGCTATTTCCCGTTTTAATAAAATTTTATCACCAATACTCATCTGTACATCTGAATTAGCAGTGCTGTCTGACGAACTACCTGCATTAGATGTACTCGTAGGAGATTGGGTGATATTTTTCAAACTCCAAAATCCAATTCCTAAAATTACAGATGCAATTGCTATTGCTATATTCAACTTGATAAAGTCTTTATTATGTTGCATAATAATTAACCTCTATATATATAAATGTCATCCTGAGCGTAAAACTGTCATTCTGAGCGTAGCGTAAACGGAGTTTTCCCGCAGGGTAGAATCTCGTTAATATTGAATATTTATTAGATGCTTCACTGCGTTCAGCATGACAGTTGTTAATGAACAAATGTAAGTAATTGATAAACAAGTTGAGATACTCCAATTAAGACAATACTTAAAACACCTAATAAAAAAGCAAAAAAGGCTACTAATAAATGATTATTTGCTAAATTAAAACCCAAAATTGCAACAGATTGTAACATAGACAGTGACGCTAGCACAAGTGCAAATGTAGCGCCGACAATAATAAATAAATGTTTTTTATTGAGAATTTTTTTATATTGAGCATAAACCAGAGCAGCTAGAAAAATAGGAACTATACCAAGCCCTATTCCTGGAAATAAATTATTTAAAAATACTGCTAAAAGTCCAATTTCAAATCCTGTTAGAAACGGCGCTATTAACCACTCAAAGCTAGAAAAATCTGAAGAGTGTTTGCTCTTTCGTAAAGCAGTAAGCGCTTCAGATGCAGACTGAAATCTTTCAATAGGCTTTTCTTTAAGCATTCGTTCTAAAATATTGGCAAGCTTATCACTGATATTAACAGATTGGCGCCAGTTCCAAGTATTCGTATAAGAATCAATAAAAGATGTTGGTTGTTTAGCAGTTAATAAAAATAAGCAACTCGCTGCAAGAGCATATAAATCTGATGATGGAAACACTGCGCGTCCATCCGTTTGTTCAGGTGGTGCAAAACCAGGTGTGTAAACATTAGTAACAGCTTCAGAGGGCATATTACTTGTAGAATTTTCGCTACTGTGTTTTGTTCCAACAGCAACTACTTGCTTAACGGCGCCAAAATCAACAAGATATAACTTACCGTCGCGTGAGCGCATTGTATTAGATGGCTTAATATCCCGGTGAATAGAGCCATTATTATGGACAAAATCTAAAATTTCTAAAACAGCTTCTAGCACCTCAACAACTTCAGCTTCCGAAAACTTGCCCTTGCTGTAGAGTTCTTGTTCTAAATTTTCACCATCAATATATTGCTGCACCAAATAGAACAACTCAATAGGTTCTTCAGTAGTGGGAGGTTCCAACGCAAAAAACGCAAACAACTCTGGAATTTGCGGATGGGCGCCTAATTTTTCTAGAACTTCAGCTTCGCGATGAAAAAGCTGTGTAACTTTCTTGATTTGTTCAGGCTTAAAATTTACAGATGGCTGCAACTGCTTAACTACACACTCTCGCATTCCTGGAGTTCGACGGTCACAACTCAAAAAAGCGGCGCCGAAACCACCTTGCCCCAACTTCCTTATTGGTACATAGCGACCATCTAAAATTAACGGCATTCCGCAACTAACACAGAACTTTTGCGGAACATTCTTAAGAGCAACAACATTATCTAAATCAGGAAAAGAGTTAATCGGTTTTGAGCAGCCAGGACGAGTGCAACAAATATCCAAACTATCCTCCAACAGCTTATATGGTGTGTAACTATATACAGCTCCTATTTATGTATCTATTCATTAACATACGTCAGAACAATATTAACTACGCTATTTACTCACCATATCTATTCATAAGTTTACATTTCTTAAAATATATTCACCCTTCTTAAAATCCAAACACAAAAAATAACACATGTAGCACAGGCATACGAACTGTGCAGTCATAAACAACAAAATCGTAAAATATCTACCATTGGACAGATGTTAGCAATTCCTGATACCATAAATTGGTATATGACAACACAAAGTTTTAAAACTCTAGTTTATCAACTGACTTCTCAATTTCTTCAATAATAAAAACCCTCGCACCTAATGGAAAAAAGTCATGATTAAAGTCAACATGGTGCAAATGCAAAAAAATTTGAGCGAAGTTAATTACTCAATTAACAAAAAAGATTTGATAAAACATGCTGAAGAAAAAGGTGCTGATGAGAAAATTCTAAGGGTTTTTAAGCAGTTACCTTTAAGAGGTTATCAAACAGCAACTGATGTAAGTGAAGCTCTCAATAATCTTGGCTCATAAACGCGCGTGTTGTAGAGACCGAATTAATTCGGTCTCTACGCGAATATAATTTTTGACAAATCATGTAGTCTGTATCACGTAATCGACGTTATTCCAATATAAATTATTTAACAAATAAGTATGAGATTTGCAGACGCAACAACTGCTGATTTTCCAAGTTTTGAGAATAAACCTCTAAACCCAAATTTGTGTGAACCGAGAAAAGTTAACTTTCAGTTTGACAACATTCCAAAACTTTGGTTGAATAATAATTCTGCTCTAACTCATTTTTTTAATGCGATGAATTTATTTCTACCTGCATTTGAAGGATTTATGGTGCGGGCAATGAAAAATCAACTACCTTGTATTAAAAATACAGAGCTAGAACTACCAATTCGCGGTTTTATTAAACAAGAAGCGACTCACGGACAAACGCACCAAAAGTATAACAAAATACTTGAAGATCAAAGTTATAAATTTAAGACAGCATTAAAAATAGCAGATTTTTTGTTTATCGAAGTATTAGAAAAATACTTAAGTCCTAAAATGTGCCTAGCTTTAATTGCAGGTTTTGAGAACATGACAACAATAATGTCTTATATTGTTCTTAAATCTAATATGCTTGTAACTGCCCACCCGACTATGCGTTCATTATGGCAATGGCACTCGGTTGAAGAAATAGAACATAGTGGATTAGCGTTTAAATTTTTAATTCATGTAGACAATCGCTACTGGATGCGTGTATTAGGAGGCCTGTTAGGGACTGTAATGGTTGTTGGAGGTATTATAATTGGTATGGTACTATTAATAATACAAGACCAAAGCTTAACGAGCAAGAAAACATTTAATGATTTGATAAAATTCTTGTTCACCGAATACAAATTTATTCCATTAACCTTAAAAAATTTGATTCCATATTTTCAAGTAAATTTTTCTCCTCAATCTGAAAATTTGTATCAGTATGCAGAAAAAGTTTTCTTAAATATTTAAAGTATGTTATTTTCACACTAAGAAAGTCTCTGAGCAAAACGCCCAGAGACAATGCGGCATGAATACTAGAGGAATTCAATACTTAAAACAACTAACTATTGGAGTTGAAAAGCTGCTGCTTCTGAGTCTTAGAAGCTTGCATAATTTGTTGTACTTGCTCTTGCTGTTCAGATGAAAGATTTAAGCTACTAACAGCTGCACGCATTTTTTGACCAGAAGCCAGCGCAGTTTGAAACTGTTGTTGCTGCTCAGGTGTCAAAACTGCTGAAACTTCTTGCAAAGTATTGCGCTGAATCTGTTGTAATTGAGATTGTTGCTGTGGTGTTAGCTGTTGGTTTGTCTTTTGACCACCTGGACAAGCAAACGCTGCAACAGGAAGACCTACAGCAATCATAGCACCAGCTAACACGGGTAAAAATCTCAGCTTCATCGAAGTCTCCTGAAATATAGAAGAGGTAGATGATTACTACAGTGAGGGATAAAAATGACAACAATATGTCAACCCAAATAAATTTAAGAATATTTTCGGCGCCAATATATCAGAAACCCGGTTTCTACGCAAAATAGTTATTTTTATTACAAGATTTTAACTAAGAAACCGGGTTTCTAGGACTTTAGAGACATTATTAATTCGCCTCACAAGCAATTCCATCTTTATCTCTATCTAACCAACTAGCCCAAGGATTCACTGATACATCAATATCATTAAAACCCCGTGCTTTTAAGTCTTTACAATTACCCGACTGCACCGGAACGACAACGCCATTTGTAACTGATGTACGAGGAGTAGGCGCCAACTTGGTCTCTATTTTAGAATATTGCTTAGATGCAATACTACAATTTGACTCTCGGTATTGAGCAACTAAATCATTAGCTTGTGCTTGGTTTTCGCCAATTGTTTGTCTAACTGCTTGGTAAAATTGTCTTTCGCTAAGTTTTTTGACAGCTTTTGGACTATCCTCAGCTATCACCATTGCCATGACTTGAGCTTTGTACTCATTATCCACGGCGCCACAACCAATATTTTTACGAATATTAGCAACAAGTTTGGTAGGAAAAACAAAAACGTTCTGAGGTTGATACACTACAACACGCTTATTTTCATCTTCGTTTCTGTTTATTAGAATTTCTCTGTTATTGGTTGGCGCCACAGATAAAGGTTTAGAAGTAATCGTTTTAGCTGGCTTTACTGGTTCTGCTTGTGCTTGAACTGTCTCGTCAGATGAATCTTCAAAAGATTCTATAGTAGAAGGAGTTGTTTCGACAGGCGCCGACTCTGTTGTCTCTTCCGTAGCTGCAACCGCTACTGGTTTTTGTACTGGTGTTTGGCTTATTTCTTCGTTTGGCGCCGAACATCCGACTGAGATAACTGCTAGTAGTGATAAAAGTACTATCCTGTTCATGATGCAAACCTTTGATTCAATTACTGAAAGTACTTTACGCAATTCAGTAAATCTACTCAGGACAATTTACAAGTTTGATATCTAATTGATGACTTGGAGACGCGCACGTAATATAGTATTTTAGTACTTAAAAGTTTTTGATTTATCTAGAGTAGTTTTGGCGCCAGATTATCTTGACTCTAAATTAAATAAGTTTGAGTAACAAATATCTATCATTTGAGTGATGTCAGCAAGCAATATCTAAGTAAAGTGAGTGTGTTATTGAGGTTCAAGTATGTCTAAAATTGCGGTTGTTGGTGCAGGGCCAGCAGGATGTTCAGCCGGATATCACTTAGCCAGAAGTGGGCATGATGTTACCCTGCTCGACAAAAAATCTTTTCCCAAAGACAAGGTATGCGGCGATGGCATTAGCATTGAATCCATCCAGGCAATATCTATGATGGGAATTTACCCGCAGGATATTAGAAAATTGGCTACGGAGTATGCGCCAATTCAGCGTTTTTTTCTAGGAGTCTCGAATCAAATTTCTCATAGTGAAACAACAAAACTAGAAGCCTATTGCATTCCTAGATTTGTATTCGATCAACTCCTTTATAACAAAGCAATTGATGCAGGATGTAATTTTTTGACTCAGACTGTTAACAAAAATTGGCATCATCAGGGATTGTATGATGCATTTGATACCATTATTGACGCGCGTGGCGTTTATGCAGGTGAGGTAAACGCGATTGCCATTCGTGCTTATTGGACTCTCAAGCGGCAAGATTTATCTGAAACCGAATTAACTGAAGCTCAAATTCACTTTGACCGCAGCTTAGGAGTAAATGGCTACGGTTGGATTTTTCCAGTTTCCACGCAGCACGACTTAATCAAATTCAATGTTGGGGTAGGAGTTTGGTTAGATGAATATCAGAAAATAAACACCAATATTATTCAACTTTTTAAGCAGTTTATCCAGAGCAACAAAACTACGCGACAAATGCAAAGTAAGGTAGTGAGCCAACAACCTCCAAAAGTATTCCCTCTAGCGACAGCCAAGAAAGGAAACAAAGTTGCTGATAGAAAAATTCTCAGAATTGGAGATGCCGCAAATCTAACTGACCCCCTAACAGGTGAGGGAATAGCGAATGCAGTCAAGAGTGGTTTTCATGTTGCACAAGCCATTAACATGAGCAACGCTTCCGATGCCGCAGCAGATAACTGGCAGTATCTTTACGAATCTCACTTTGAAGCAGACCTGCGCGCGGGTCTACGCATCAAAGCCATCAGAAAATTTTCATTCATGAATTACCTACTAATCTGGCTGATGAAACAAAACCCGCGCGTCGCTCAACAAATCAGTCATGCAGTTGCTGGCGTCGTCCCTTATAACGAAGTCCTAGCTTCTCTTAGATACTAGTGGCAACTTACACTAGTAAAAAACATGGTAGATAATTATTAGTGTGAAGGAGGTGTTGACAATAATATAAATTTACGAGTACTTTTGGCGCCCGCGTTGTAACCACCAGCCACAAATTATAGTACTAGCCAAGATACCGGGTACTGTGTTTGCTTCAGGTATTGAGACTAGGGGTATAGCTCTTGTAATTGTGGCTTCAACAATACTAATGCTCTGAGAAAACCTAATATTACGACCTTCGTCTCTAGAATAACTCCCACCAAGAAAGGCGCCGAACGGTGCAGAAAGACTAGATGCATCTGATGTTGCAAAACTAAGCGTAAACTGTTCAAAAAAGTCTGGATAAAAATTAGTCGTCAAAGACAAACGACTTATATTTTTGTCAGTAGTAATATTTTCACTCTGAAAAAAAGTTCTGCTACTACCACCTAAATTAAAACTTACGTTTGAGAGTATAAGGTTTCCTGACTCTCTAGTTGTAGTGGCGCCAGTAAAGAAGCGACCCTCTAAACCTTCAGCAGGACACTGTATAAATTCCGCAGGAACTTGGGTACTACTGCATGAAGCATTATTACCAAAGCGTCCAGAAAAATTGTAACTTATAGCAAAAGCAGTATCGATTGTCTATTTCCAAATGGTATTGACTACCAACAAACGCAAAACCTAACCCTAGTTCTAATAAAAAATCACGAATATGACTGATTAAAGCTTTTTCTAAATCGCGCTCTTGTACTTCTTTACTTAAACTAAGAAAATCAAAATTATAAGGGTCTTTTAACAACTGCTGTGCTAATTCTGATTGTGGTCTAGGTAAGGTTTTTTCAAAGTTAGTAGTAGCCTTGCCTTGACGATGATATAATCCACTTTCTACCTGGTGAACTAATATATTGCGACTCCAGCCATATTGGATAGTTTGCTTTGCGTACCATAAGCGTTGCTCTAGTAACTTTACTTTTTCAATCAAAGCAATATTGTGATACCAAGTAATTTGTGCAAGCGCCTCTTGCACCAAAAATCTTCAGAAAAATCATCCATACCAACTGGCTAATGCGTTGGGCGTCACCATCTATATTGGTAGATGTTAGTAGTTTTTACCAGATTTTAGTAACATAAATATGAGCAGGCACGAAATACTCAGCCAACTCAGCAGCGTGTTTTGCTAAAATTGTTTGACGCTCTTCTGAGGATAGCTTTAACAGGTCACGCAGTGCAGTTAATTGCTGGTCAATTTCATCATTTGTTGTTGTAACATCTTCTTTCATAAGGTTAACAAATGTATTGCACAGGCGAGACACCTGTGCTACATAATAATATTCCAACGGGTAAGTTTTGTAATACAGTGAAGTAATTACTTGTATGGGCGCCTCTTGGAACGACGGTGGCGCGTAGGGAATCGAAATGTCACAAAATATTAGAAGTCAGGCTATTACTCAAGGGGTGCAGCGTTCGCCAAACCGCGCAATGCTCCGCGCTACGGGTTTTCAAGATGAGGATTTTAATAAGGCGATAGTTGGTGTTGCTAACGCCTACAGTACTATTACCCCTTGTAATATGGGGTTGAATGATTTGGCGATACGCGCACAGGAGGGTATTCGTGCCAGTGGTGGAATGCCCCAGGTGTTCGGTACGATTACCGTTAGCGATGGTATTTCTATGGGAACTGAGGGGATGAAATATTCCCTGGTGTCGCGCGAGGTTATTGCTGACTCTATCGAAACCGCTTGTAATGGTGAGAGTATGGATGGAGTACTCACTATTGGCGGTTGCGACAAAAATATGCCTGGTTCGATGATAGCTATTGCTCGGATGAATATTCCGGCTATTTTTGTTTACGGTGGTACGATTAAACCCGGTAGTTATAGAGAATGTGATTTAACTGTTGTTAGTTCGTTTGAAGCAGTCGGCGCCTTTAAAGCTGGTAAAATTCCCGAAAGCGAATTAATGGAGATTGAAAAACGCGCTTGTCCAGGCGCCGGTTCGTGTGGTGGTATGTATACAGCTAACACCATGTCTTCAGCGTTTGAAGCAATGGGAATGAGTTTACCTTATTCTTCTACAATGTCCGCTGAAGATGCGGAAAAAGCAGAAAGTGCTGAGAAGTCTGGTTACGTTTTAGTAGAGGCAATTAAAAAACAGCTTTTACCTCGCCATATCATTACCCGTAAATCTATCGAAAACGCAATTTCGGTAATTATGGCAGTTGGTGGTTCTACCAATGCAGTGCTACATTTTCTTGCTATCGCCCACGCAGCAGAAGTACCTTTAGTATTAGATGACTTTGAAGCTATTCGCGCGCGTGTACCCGTACTATGTGATTTAAAACCAAGTGGTCGCTATGTAGCAACAGATTTACACCGTGCAGGTGGTATTCCTCAAGTTATGAAAATGCTACTAGACCATGATTTATTACATGGCGATTGTATTACTATTACCGGGCAAACAGTAGCAGAAACTCTCAAAGATATCCTATCTGAACCACCTGCCAATCAAGATATTATCCGTCCTTGGTCAAAGCCAATGTACGCACAAGGACATTTAGCTATTTTAAAAGGTAACTTAGCAACCGAAGGCGCCGTTGCTAAAATCACAGGTGTAAAAATACCGCAAATAACAGGCCCAGCGCGCGTATTTGAATCCGAGGAAGAATGTTTAGATGCTATCCTCGCCGATAAAATTAAACCAGGTGATATATTAGTCATTCGCTACGAAGGTCCTAAAGGTGGCCCTGGAATGCGCGAAATGCTTGCTCCCACTTCTGCTATTATTGGCGCCGGTTTAGGTGACTCAGTAGGATTAATTACCGATGGTCGCTTCTCTGGTGGTACCTATGGTATGGTCGTTGGACACGTGGCGCCTGAAGCAGCAGTTGGCGGTACAATTGCACTTGTACAAGAAGGTGATAGTATTACTATCGATTCACCCGCGCGGTTATTGCAGTTGAATATATCTGAAGAAGAACTAGCATCCCGTCGCGCAAATTGGAAACCAAAACCACCACGTTACACAAAAGGTACCTTGGCTAAATATGCCAAATTAGTTGCTTCGAGTAGTTTAGGCGCCGTAACTGATTTAAATTTGTTTGAAGGTTAACAATTGAAAGTTAGGAGACGCGGAGTTAAGAGGCGCGGAGTTAGAGAAGATATAAACTGTCATTCTGAGCGCACCGAAGAATCTTTAAGGTTTCGATAAGTTATAGAGATGCTTCACTACGTTCAGCATGACATGGAAAAAAACTTGTTAGGACTTACGCTGCATAAACCTGGAATCGAGCGCATTCATTGTCGCAGACAAATCGTCATTTTTATTACATGTTATCAACGTATATTCCAGGTTTCTAGGTTTTCATGCGTAAGTCCTGCTTCTGAGTGACATCCTTTGCATTGATGACTTGAACCATAAATTTTTGATTTTGATTTTGATTTTAAAAAAAGATATTTATTGCTAACTTGATTTATAAGTAAGTTAAAAATTTGCGTTAAAATTGTGTAATCTGTAGTTTGACTCCAGAATCTAGTTTAGGTACTGCAAAATATTGAATTTTTTCGCCTAATTCAGGAGTTTGTGTCTTTTCTACTGTTGGACATTCTCTAAAAAACGAACCTGGGTCATTAAGTATTTCTTGCGCGTCTATTCTACGGCATTGGTCTTCGCGTACTATAGATATTGAGGTTGCTGATTGATTAAAAGTGTCTGTTTGCTCTATGCGATTACCCCACTTACTATCAATTGTCGCTGGTTGTGTCGTCAATATCCCTGCTTGATTATATTGTGGTGTTTGGTTAGTACTCAGCGTTCTCTCGTTCTGTGCAAAAGCGCGTGGCGCCAGTATATTTAGTGCTACACCTGTTAGAATAACTATCATCAACGATTTGTTTAACATAGATTTAAGCTTTGATTCCTATTGCCTATACTAACGAGTATAGCTATAGCGCATCACAAATGTAAGTGGGATTCTTGTTAATAAATATAGAATTTTTAGTAGAAATTTTATTTGTGATAATAAGTAAAACTGCTGTTAAGTAGAGTTTATTCTTTATTTATTTGCCGTAAAAATACTTATTAACTTCCAAATACAAATGCTCAAACTTTTCTTGTGGGGTGGGCATCCCGAACCGCCCTGTGTTTGGAATGGGCATCCTTGCCCATTCCACTCTTAGATGCCCATTCCACAAGACAAGAATAGACAATTAACCCCAAGCAGGATGTGCCAGCAACGAGGCAATTACACGCACACCACGAAGCTGGTTCGATAGAGGCAAATGACCCTTCGGTGCCTTCAAATCCCATATAAACTCATTCGGGTATCTTGTCCAGTTATTACCAGATTTCCAGCCAATTTTTGTCCAGAGGTTATCCCAGTTTTTACCGAGAGAAAGCCAAATTTCACGCTGTACCGAAAAACCAAATTTTCCTTCCGAGTGAATAAGCCATAACTGATTTATGGTTTGTAAATCGGTTATAGGAAAACTTTCTACCTCAGTAAAATATAACCACTTACGTGCGGAGGCACCAGGACCCGCAAGTTCACACATCTTTTGGATTGTCATTTTGTCGGCAGCTTGAAAATCCTGAACAGCTAGTAACTGTTGCAGGGGACTATAATCTACACCACAATCTGACTTCAGTGGTACTACACCAGTAGGAAAGTAGGTTTGTAAAAATTCTCTAGCTTTCCCATATTCAGAATTAAACAATATTTGATATACTTTGCCATCTACCAAGCTGACTGGGGTTTGGCGCCGATTATATAAAAATTCCATTAATATATCGAATCCATTATCACCGCGACTAGCTAACTGGGGAATGAGCTGTTGTTGAGCTTGAAAAGACCCATCAATTAACTGGACGCGGAGTGAATCAATATCACTTGGATAGCTTGATAAAATCATTGGGTCTGTCGTCATGCAGTTTCTCTAAAAAACACAGTCTAAAGATTTGTAGATTTGTTAAGGGAATGAGCGTGGTTAGATGAAGCGAATTTGCCTAAAGTTCTGATAAATTCGCGCAAAATGTCGGTTTTTGTCCTACCCAACGCTTGACAGTGCGTTTCTAACATAGCAAATTCTTGCTCACTCACTCGAATAGTTATCTCACGCTTTTGGGTCATTTGCTGCTATTTTGCTGTATATTTAAAAGCCTACACCAATCAGGCGCCCTTTTTAGAGCAAAAATTACAAATACTTAGCATTCATATAGTCAATGATTATCAGTATGATAAAATAGTACTAATGAATGTCCCAGTAACAATCAACAATTTATTTGAACTTGCTATATAATTCGTACATTGCCATTGGAGTTTGCATAGCACAAATGCATTACTTGAATCGGCTCTAATAAATAGGCGCCTCATGATGTGAAAATAAGACAGGAAAATCTGCGGAAACAAGATGTGTTTGTTTGATAAACCCGAACCTACTGACGGGTTATATTGTGTTGCGGCAAAAATTTAGGAGTGTTGTAATGTACGAAAAGCTTACCCCACCTACGACGGGAGAAAAGGTTACTTTTAAAAACGGTGAACCAGTGGTTCCAGACAATCCAATTATACCGTTTATTCGAGGGGATGGTACGGGGATCGATATTTGGCCTGCGACTCAGAAAGTTTTAGATGCAGCAGTTCAAACCGCATATAAAGGTAAACGTCAAATTAGCTGGTTTAAAGTTTATGCAGGTGATGAAGCTTGTGATTTATATGGTACATATCAGTATTTACCTCAAGATACTTTAACTGCGATTAAAGAATATGGTTTAGCAATTAAAGGTCCTCTTACTACTCCTGTTGGGGGTGGTATTCGCTCTTTAAATGTGGCTTTACGTCAAATTTTTGACCTTTATACTTGTGTACGTCCTTGTCGCTATTATGCTGGAACACCTTCTCCTCACAAGAACCCTGAAAAGCTAGATGTAATTGTTTACCGTGAAAACACTGAAGATATTTATTTAGGTATTGAGTGGAAACAAGGTGATGAAATTGGCACCAGGTTAATCAAGCTTCTGAACGAAGAACTTATACCAGCGACTCCCGAACATGGTAAAAAGCAAATCCCTCTTGATTCGGGTATTGGTATAAAACCAATTAGTAAAACTGGTTCGCAGCGTTTAGTTCGACGTGCGATTAAACACGCTTTAACCTTACCAAAAAACAAGCAGCTGGTGACTTTGGTGCATAAGGGTAATATTATGAAGTACACCGAAGGCGCCTTTCGTGACTGGGGTTATGAATTAGCGACAAGTGAGTTTCGTAACGAGTGTGTTACTGAGCGCGAATCATGGATTTTGGAAAATAAAGAAAAGAATCCTAATATTACGTTAGAAGAAAACGCGCACATGATAGACCCTGGATATGATGCCCTCACACCAGAGAAGAAAGCGCAAATCGTCAAGGAAGTTGAAACAGTTCTTAACGCAATTTGGCATACTCACGGTGCAGGCAAGTGGAAAGATAAAATTATGGTCAACGACCGTATTGCCGACAGTATCTTCCAGCAAATTCAAACTCGTCCCGATGAATATTCGATTTTGGCTACTATGAACCTCAACGGAGACTATTTGTCTGATGCTGCTGCTGCAATAGTTGGTGGTTTGGGTATGGGACCTGGCGCCAATATTGGTGATGCGTGTGCGGTATTTGAAGCAACCCACGGAACGGCGCCGAAACATGCTGGTTTAGACAGAATTAACCCAGGTTCAGTTATACTATCTGGGGTAATGATGCTTGAGTATATGGGTTGGCAAGAAGCTGCTGACCTAATTAAAAAGGGACTAGAAGGTGCCATTGCTTCGGGTCAAGTTACCTACGACCTAGCACGGTTAATAGAACCCGCTGTTGAACCTCTCAAATGTTCTGAATTTGCTGACGCAATAATCAAAAGGTTCAATTAATAATTCTTTAATATTTGGGTAAAGAGTAAAAGGAGTGAAAACCATGTATAGCAAACGTTTTTCACTTACTCTTTAACTTTACCCTGACTTGAATCATTACTTTAGATTTTTACACTTCAACCTTGCGGTCGAATAAACATCCTTATAAATACTACGTGTGGATGGTGATTTTGGCATGAAGTAGTCGTTATTATTACCCATAGTCATTCTAGACAAGTAGCTTTCACTCTTTTATATCTTGTCAGCCAACCAACTCTTAATATTAAGAAAACTTCTAACTGATAGGTACTTTATAGCAAATTGATAAAAGTCTAAATAATTATGGACATTAGAAACATGACGACTTCCACACCTACCCGAGGACAAATAGAACGTACACTATCACAGCGCATTCAAGGTTTTTATCGGGAACAGCTAGGACATCAACCAAGTAAAGTTACTTGTCAATTAAATGACCACAATTTGGTGATTGTAATCGAAGATTCTATTACACCACCGGAACAATTACTAGCACAACAAGGTCATCAAGAGTTAGCACAACAGGTTCGCTCCGATTTAGACGAAGCAATTCAACCCCAACTAAAAGACATAGTGCAGGAAATTTTGAACGTTGATGTGGTTGAAGTACTTAGCGACGCTAAGTTAGAGACTGGACGTACTGGTATGATTGTAATTTTAAGCGACCTGCCCAACTTTCGGGTGCCCTCTGCTAACGCAAAGCTCCGGAGACGGGATGGAAATAATCGACACGAAGAAGAATCAAACTAAGCGATTATTATTCCAAGCACGAATTAACGCTTGCGTGAGGATTGAGTTTTTTATTCAGGTGTTGATGTATCATTAATTCAAAGTCCTCAATCATAAAAGGCTTTGAAAGATAATCATCAAAACCAGCGAATAGAATACGCTCTCGATCCTCTGCTGACGCTAAGGCAGTAATAGCGATAACTGGTATTTGGTAAGTCAAAGGTTCCCGCTTCAAAAGCTTTACTATATCAATACCGCTTAAACCAGGTAATAAAACATCCAACAATATCAAATCAGGTTGATGCTCTTTGGCTAAGACTACAGCACTATAGGTATCTTGCAAGCAAATCGACCTGCAACCTACAGCTTCGAGTGCATATCTCATCAGCACTAGATTATCTTCATTGTCTTCCACCACTAAAATTAGAGGTGGCATAAAGCTCTGCACCTTGTTTTGATTCATAAACTCACGCGCCAGTTCCATTTTGTCGTCTCCAAAAGACTAACTTTGGACTACTTTCAAAAGCCAAACTTACGCAAGGCACCCAGCGAACGGAAAAAACTGCGTCCATACTAGACTGGCTCGCGCTCAACAATGATTAGTCTGCTTGTCTTTGCTCATATGCAAGACTGAGGAAAGAACTTCTCAAATAGAGCGACCGCGAATACACTTCTTAGATTATAGAAACAAATAGCAGAAAATCATATCAGTATTCTTCTCAAATGTTATTAAATTTAATTATTTTTTAAAAAAAGATAAGTAAGTTTACAAATTGAATGATTTTTTGTAACTTTTGTTACCAAATCGTGAAAATAGCAACCCTAAATGCGTGCCCAATGATTATATGCCCTTAAGCAAAACCATCAAATAAGTAGATTTAACTATTCAATAATTCTATATGCATGTACTATCAATCGCGTAGGTTGGGTGTAACGACAGCGTAACCCAACAAAAAAGCTCTTGACACATTTTGTAGCATCAGTGTAGTATATGATTTAGAAAGAAACACAAATACTTCAAAGGAGGAAAACAATGCAGGCAGCTTACTTAACAATCAACCAACCGCATCAAAACACTACATACACCAACCAAGTAAGTAAACTAGCCATTGTTTTTCACTATGAGCGAACATCGTTTAGGGCAGATTGTAATCGAGCGTCCGCGTAACGGAAGAAGAATAAGCCAAAAGAAAGTAACAGGTTATAAAAAATTTCTCAACCGAATAACGCAAGAAGCAAGCGAAGACGGATTATTTAGTCATTACTTGATAAAAAACAAGTGGCGTACAAAATATTTTTCTGATAACTTATCACCATTGGAACGCTGGTTAAAATCCAAAGTTGGGCAACCTTGGGATAATATATATAGCGAATTGTGTCAGAAGATAGAAACCAAAACGCTTGCAGGACAACACCTGATATCTCATTTATGGCAAATGGTAGAGCGTCATGTAATATTTGTGGATGGATTACCATATTCTCAACAAAGATTTTACTATGCTTATCCTCTAGGAAAATGGAAAGATGCACTATACGTACATCCAGAAACAGGCATTCTTTGTTTAGCGAAAAAGCTACCAAAAATTCCTAAGAAACAGCCTGATGACCTGGTAGTAATAGATAAATACAAAGAGTATCGTAAGATAAACGAATTGTGGTATCTGCTTACTTTCGATATTCCATGCGGCGCCATAGATAAAAAATTGCATTCAGAAATTAGAAACATAGACGGAAGCATTTACATATAGCGCTTCTTAGTCAAGCGAGGTACAGATCAAATTGATAAATTTCTTATGTTCTAGGCATCCTTGCCCGCCTTTGTGTACTTCATTAGAACGGAAAACGCTATAGCTCGCAGGCGCCAGTGTAACAAAAAAGAAATCAAATGGATTTTGCAACAAATTAAATAGGAATAAATAAATGTCATACAAAACACTAGAAATACTCGAACAACTCAAAACCTTATCCGCACTCGAAACAACCGAACTAGTTGAGGATATCAAAGATACATTCAATCTACATACTGCACCTAGTTTCACAAATTGTTTCCCCATACCTCTAATAGATTACGACATAGAGGCACCCTTTGAGTTTGATGTAGTTCTCGAAGCGGCGCCTGCCGATAAAAAAATATCAGTACTAAAAGCAGTGCGTCAAATTACAGATTTAGGTTTAAAAGAAGCCAAAGACTTTGTGGAGTCACTACCAAAAACAATCAAATCTGGAATTAGCAAACCATTAGCTGAAGATATTAAAAAGCAACTTGAAGATGCAGGCGCCACTATTTCAATCATATAGTGATATTGAAAACTTTGTAAAAGCATTCGACAACTGCACATTGCCGCGCAGCGAATGGAACCATGCAGCACATTTAACAGTTGCGCTATGGTATCTCAAAAACTATGAACAAGATGCAACAAAGCGCATTCGTGAAGGAATCCAAAAATATAATACAGCGATAGGTATTCAAACTACTCGAAACAGTGGTTATCACGAAACCATCACTTTATTTTGGATTCAGATAGTGCAAGACTTCATATCGGTTGCAGAGGAAAAATTAATATTACAACTAGCTAACGAGTTAGTAAGTAAATATCATCCAAACCTTCCTCTGCAATACTATAGCCGAGAATTACTAATGTCGTGGCAAGCGCGCGTGAATTGGGTTGAACCAGATTTAAAACCTTATTAAATAGAGAAGGTGTAAATGTGAAATGACAAACATATCAGCAAAACTAGTCCAAATGCTACGCAATAAAACCAATGCTGGAATGATGGACTGTAAAGAAGCATTAATTGGTTGTAACGGTGATATTATTAAAGCTGAAGAATGGTTAAGAAAAAAGGGTATAACTTCAGCAGGAAATAAAGGAGAGCGTACTACAGCAGAAGGAGTAATTGGTAGCTATATACACACAGGTGGAAAAGTTGGTGTATTAGTAGAAGTTAACTGCGAAACAGATTTTGTCGCGCGTACAGAAGAATTTCAAAACCTTGTACGTAACATCGCAATGCAAATCGCAGCATCTCCAGATGTAGAATATGTAAAAGTCGAAGATATTCCGACTGATGTAGTAGACAAAGAAAAATCTATTGCAATGGGACGCGATGACCTAGCGAATAAGCCAGAAAACATTAGAGCCAAAATTGTTACAGGGAGAATTGAGAAGCTATTAAAAGAAATGTGCTTACTCAACCAACCTTATGCGCGTGATGCCAATATAACAATTGAAGAACTAATTAAGCAAAACATTGCCAAACTAGGAGAAAACATCCAAGTAAAACGTTTTGTACGTTTTGTATTAGGTGAAATCCCAAGTTAATAGTAAGTGGGGCTATGCCCTACCTACGTTTTTTTTATTTTCCTACGTTTGTTTTATTTTCCACAAATAGCTAGAAACCAAATTAGTTACAATATGAGCAACAATAGGCACAAGTAAATTACCGCTAATCAAAGCGCTATAACCAAACACGAATCCAACAATAGTAGCCCATGCAACATAAGGCCATTGCTGCGGCCCACTCAAATGTAAAACTCCAAAACTAACACTAGAAACAAACACAGCCAAATGACTGGCACCTAAAGCAGGTAATAACACCCCACGAAATAATAACTCTTCGCTTAACCCAGGTAACAAACCTAACCAAATCAAATCAGGTAAAGCTAAAGGTTTTAAAACTATTTCAAGATAATAATCAGCACTGCGACGATAATCAGGACTAAAGCGATAAGCAACTCCACTCAAAGCAGTAATTGCTAATCCTAAAATAATACCCGAAAAAAATGCTGCTTCGTTCCAACGCCAAGCCATAAGTGGAACATTAGCAAATTGTAAGCAGAGTTTAGCAACTATCCATAGAATAATTGCCGTCACTCCCATTGCTATCAGCACTTGGGTGCGAGTTAAAAATGGAATTTCTGGTTCTTGGTTTTGCTGTTGCGCCACGAGTAATTTAATTAATAGTTAGGAGTAGGGTGCGTGACGCCATTACAATTCATAAATAAAACGAATAATCTAGTAGCGTCACGCACCAGAGCCATTTAAGAGTTGATTATATTCAATAACTTAAGCGATGTGATTGTTGAAGTTAGTACAGAAGGATTGACGCCTGCTTTATGTGCTGCTATCACTCCCACCGCTTCTAAATATGAGCGTACCTGTAATGATTTTACCCCTAGTGGTTGAGATAAGACTTTAGAATGTGTTTCGTTTTCTTCTATTGTAACAATTAGACACTTTTGGCTCAAACTCAGTATTGCACTACTACCGCAAGCAGTCGCAGGTACAATCACAGCATCTACTAGGCTAGCCCAAATATCATTTGGTTCACTCATATAGCCATGCTTATCTTTAACAATAAACTGCGGCGCCTTATTCAAGCCAACTAAGACACTTGGAAGAAAAGTATAACCTATTTCCTCCGCCGCCGAACGTGGCGACAAATTTATATCCAAAGGGGGAGGCAAAAAAGCAGGTGCATGGGCACACGGAACCTGAAACTCACGTACAATCAAATGACTAATCACCGCTTCGGCGCCAGCTATTGTGTCAACACCCTTACCCAAACGGTAATTTCTATCAGCTTCTTCATCAACTTCATCAGGAAAACGTGCGACAACTGCTACAGCATTGGCACCTACCTTATTTATCAAAGTATCTGCTGCCCTCAATAAACTATCAGGATTACCAATAGTTCCCCAACTGGCGCCGGACTCTGACATACGGAATTCTACATTCAAAGGCGCATCTGTCACTACATAATCAGTCACCGTAATTCCCAAAGTCGCCCTAGCAGCATCAACCGCTTGTAACTGCCGTAATCTTAAATCTGGCTCAATACCCTGGTCTAAAAGCAAACCTATCTTATTATTATGAACCGGACGTAACCCCCAATCACCCGCCGCAAATCTATCAAGTCCATACCCCTCAACATACAACGCATTGGGAATATTCCAATACAACATGGCGCCGTTCATCACATTAGGGTGCGTAATAAGCCTATCTACAACTTGTGCCAAAGTCTTCGCCACAGGCAACGCATCACCCGCATAACCACCAATCGCGGCGCCGATGCCAGTAGGTATAATTAAAATTGCAGTATATGGACGCATGTAGACAAATATTTACGTAGCAGTACTCAATAAAAATAATATATATTGATTTAAACTAACGTTTTCTGTTTCTGCTGCTTCTGCTAAACGGCGATGTAAAGACTTTGGCATTCGCAGTAATAATTTACCGCTATAAGTTTCATCTGTGCTAGGTAACGGTATTTCATCATCATTTTCATAAACTGTCTCTAGCCATAACTCCCTAGCTTCATTAATATTTGCCATTGTTTCCTCTAAGGTTTCACCTTGAGTAAGGCATCCTGGTAAATCTTTTATTTGTGCAACATATCCCCCTTCCGGGTCTGCATAAATAGTTACTGGGTACTGAAGCTCTAAATAATATTCCAAAGATTTTTTTCAGTCTTCTTGTTCTTCTGTTTTAGGGTTTTCATTATTCTACTCTTCTAAATTTAGTAGTTTAATTACTTGTTGTAAGTACATAACTAATTCTCTGCCATCCAAACTAAAAAAGCTAAAATTTGCCCTACAGGAGGTAAAGGATAATCATTTAAATCTATCGTCAAAACCTTTTCTTGTAATTGCATGAAACGCCATTGAGTCCCATTGCTAACACAGCCATAAATCGTAGCGATGGACTGCCCTTTCATCTGGTTAAACATCTGTGCTGCTACCATCTCTGAAGCGCACTGCCCCAAACCCGTTTTCAGGTCAGCTTTTTTTGCTTCAACCAAAATAAAAACTGGTGCTTCAATTTCAATTTGCTCTATGGAGCGACTTAATAAAAAATCACAAGTTCCGTTTAAACCTAGCGCTTCATCAACTGTAAAATCTTCGCCTGAAAAAAAGCTGATTTTTTGCTGTAAAATTTGACGCACTTCTAATAAAACAGGGCTGATTATTAACTCTGAACGAGCTTTCTCACTTCCTGTTGCCGTCGCTATAGGTAAACTATATTCTAAAAAATTTTGAAGTGTCAAAGAAGGCTCTAGGGGCGATAGCTGGGGTAAGAAACGTACATTCTCACGGGTAACAATTCCAAATGCTGACTTTACACTTGTCAATGTTTTGAATTGACTGTAAGGCACAATATAACTCCTGTGGCATGATGTATCTTGTAGGATAGGCCGGAAAGCCTGTCTATATGATAGATATTATCTAGGGACGGGCAAGGATGCCCGCTCCACAAGAGGTGTTCTAATTTCTAGGGTTGTTTTGTTACTACTGCTTCGACTTTAACTTTTTGTTGTTCAGTGTCTACAGAGGTGATTGCCCAGCGTAGGGGTTCACCTTGTTTTTGTAGTTCGGTTTCTACGGCTTTTTGTAGTTCGGTGGGGGTTTGTTGTAGGTCGATTTCGGCGCTAATAAAATGTGTGGTCATGGTTGTTTGTGCTGATGTGTCTATAAATATAACTGGCGCCGGGGCGGGTTTACAATGATTTTTCGTAAATTATGATGGTTTTGGGTTGGGGCGGGTTTAGGATGATTTTGCGTTTTTGTTGAGGATTTTGGGTTAACCCGCCCCTACGAGGCCTGGGGTTTACGATGATTTTTGGTTAACTTGTCCCTGCTGCGGTATTTACTGCTTTGCTCATCCGGTTTACCTCACTGTCTGTATGCATGGAATTGGCACAATAGGGACATATGCAACAAAGATTAATGAAGTCGCAGCAATCGAGGGATTATTTAGATATGGCTATTATGAGCTGGCAGCGTCAACGCGATATTCAAGCTATGCGTCGTGCAATGGATTCTATGTTTGGAGATATGATGGTACGTCAACCACAAATGGTAGTTTTCAGACCAGCGGTCGAAATGGAAGATACTGATGGAGCTTTGGTTTTACGCGCGCAAATTCCCGGTATCGATGCAAGAGATTTAGATATTCGTGTTACAAAGCAAGCGGTTGTTATCTCTGGTGAAAAGAGTGACAACAATCAAACTGAGAAGATTGGTTATTTCCGTTCTGAGTTTACTTATGGCAAGTTCCAACGTGTAATTCAATTGCCTGTTGCAGTTGAAAACGATAAAGTCCAAGCTGAGTATAAGAATGGTATTTTGTCTTTGACATTACCTAAAGCAAACGCTGCACGTAATCAAGCTGTCAAGGTTAACTTGTTAGATAATACTGCCTCAGAGGCGCCTGCTATTCAAGAAGCAGAACCTACTACACCAGTTGAAGAAGCTCAAGCTACTCAAGAAGCTAACGAAGTTGTAGCTACTGAAGTTGCTCAACCTACTTACAAAGCTGAAGAACTTCAAGATATTTGGGCAGCGTAATCAAGATTTTGATTATTACACTCGTTGTTTTTAGTCCTGACATAAATTAAATTAATCCATCGTAGAGACGTTACATGTAACGTCTCTACATTTGTTTATTGTTATGAGTCATCAGAAACGAATCAACCATCCGTTACATCCGTTGCATCCGTTGCCAAGGTTACTTCCCAAATTGTTGTTGATACACAACTTCCTCTTGGTCAGTAACAATTTTCAGGTCAGAACGGGGATAAGATACGCAAAGCAGCGCATAACCTTCTTTTTGTAATTCAGGACTAATCCCCATACCTTCACTTTGGTCTACTGTGCCACCGTTGGTAATTTTTGCTGCACATGTAGTACAAACACCTGCGTGACATGATGCAGGTAGTTCTAAACCAGCTTTTTCTGCTACTGCTAAAACTGTTTCGTTTTCAGGTACTTGAATCGTGAGAGTATTACCCTGATGGTTGAGTTCAACGGTATATGTTTGTGTCATATTGAAATTTGATAATAACAGTGCAATAGACAAATGCAATATTTTAACTTAAAAAATTGTATTCAACCAAATTTGTAGCTATATTTATCCCTAGCAATAATTGGCGATACAGTGATTATTATAAGTTAGAAGCTTACAAACACTTAAAATTTGGCTGTCACCGCTAAAAAGTTGGATTGATACTTGGAGAGCAGAATGCTGGAATCATACCGCAAACACGTCGAAGAAAGAGCAGCACTGGGAATTCCCGCGCTGCCATTAGATGCAAAACAAACATCAGAACTGTGCGAACTACTTAAAAATCCACCTGCGGGTGAGGAACAGACATTACTGCATTTATTACGTGACAGAGTACCACCAGGTGTTGACCCTGCTGCTTATGTTAAAGCTGGTTTCCTCACGGGTATTGTTAAGGAAGAAATTACTAGTCCTTTAGTTTCCCCAATAGAAGCAGTTGAGTTATTGGGTACAATGATGGGCGGTTACAATGTTCAATCGCTTATCGATTTGTTACAAGTCCCTACCGTTTCGTTATCTGAGTCCTCGGAAACTCCTTTAGTAATGGGAGGACAAGGTAAGGAACCTATCGCTGCATATGCTGCTGCGGCTTTGAGTAAGATATTGCTCGTATATGATGCATTCCATGACGTTATCGAATTATCTAAGACAAATCCTTTTGCTAAGAGAGTTGTAGACTCTTGGGCAGAAGCTGAATGGTTTACTACCCGCGCGCAGTTACCAGAATTTATCAACGTCACTGTCTTTAAGGTTCCTGGTGAAACCAATACAGATGATTTGTCACCAGCACAACACGCTACGACTCGTCCCGATATTCCTTTACATGCTTTGGCAATGTTGGAAAGTCGGCAACCAGGAAGTTTAGAGACTATTGTCGAACTGAAGAAAAAAGGACACCCCATTGCTTATGTAGGAGATGTAGTAGGTACAGGTTCCTCGCGTAAGTCAGCTATCAACTCGGTGTTATGGCATATTGGTCAAGATATTCCTTTTGTACCTAATAAGCGTGCGGGTGGATATGTACTTGGTGGAAGTATTGCCCCTATTTTCTTCAATACCGCAGAAGATGCAGGCGCCTTACCCATAGAGTGCGATGTCACAAAGATGGAAACAGGGATGGTAATTACTATATATCCTTATAAAGGAGAAATTACCAACGAAGCTGGCGAAGTTATTTCAACATTCCAATTAAGACCCGACACTATTTTGGATGAAGTACGTGCGGGTGGACGTATACCTTTACTTATCGGACGTACCCTCACAGATAAAACGCGCGTAGCTTTAGGTTTGGAAGCAAGCAAATTATTTACCCGTCCTCAACAACCCGCTGACACTGGTAAAGGTTACACCTTGGCACAAAAAATGGTGGGTAAAGCTTGCGGTTTACCAGGAGTTCGTCCTGAGACATCATGCGAACCTATTATGACAACCGTTGGTTCCCAAGATACTACAGGCCCAATGACACGCGATGAACTCAAAGAACTCGCATGTCTAGGTTTTAGCGCTGACCTAGTAATGCAAAGCTTCTGCCATACTGCTGCATATCCCAAACCAGTAGACATTAAAACCCATAAAGAACTCCCCGACTTTATCGCTCAACGTGGAGGTGTAGCATTACGTCCCGGTGATGGAATTATCCACTCATGGTTAAACAGGATGTTACTACCCGACACAGTAGGAACAGGTGGAGACTCACATACACGTTTCCCTCTTGGTATCTCCTTTCCCGCAGGTTCTGGGTTAGTTGCTTTTGCAGCAGCTTTGGGTGTAATGCCTTTAGATATGCCTGAGTCTGTATTAGTCCGTTTCAAAGGAGAATTACAACCAGGTGTTACATTACGCGATGTTGTAAATGCGATTCCCTACGTTGCGATTCAAAAAGGTTTACTAACAGTTGAGAAGAAAAATAAGAAGAACATTTACGCCGGAAAGATAATGGAAATTGAAGGTTTGCCAGACTTAAAAGTCGAGCAAGCATTTGAACTAACCGACGCTTCCGCCGAACGTTCTTGTGCTGGGTGTACAATTAAGCTCAGTGTAGAAACAGTTTCCGAATATATCCGCTCAAACGTAGCGCTGCTCAAAAACATGGTAGCGCGAGGTTACGGTGATGCTAGAACCATTATGCGCCGTGTTGCCAAAATGGAAGAATGGTTAGCAAACCCAGTATTAATGGAAGCAGATGCAGATGCGGAATATGCGGAGATTATCGAGATAGACTTGAACGAAATTAAAGAACCAATTGTAGCGGCGCCTAATGACCCTGATAACGTTAAATTACTATCAGAAGTAGCAGGCGACCCAGTACAAGAAGTATTCGTAGGTTCGTGTATGACCAATATTGGACATTATCGTGCTACAGCGAAGGTATTGGAAGGCGCCGGTCAGGTTTCAGCAAGGTTGTGGGTGGCGCCTCCTACACGGATGGACGAAACTCAGTTAAAGAATGAAGGTGTTTACGACATCTTTGTAGCAGCAAACGCGCGGACAGAAATGCCAGGTTGTAGTTTGTGCATGGGGAACCAAGCGCGCGTTGAAGATGGCACAACAGTGTTTTCCACTTCCACAAGAAACTTTAATAACCGTATGGGTAAAGATGCTCAGGTGTATTTAGGTTCTGCTGAGTTAGCTGCTGTATGCGCGCTGCTGGGGAGAATTCCTACAGTACAGGAGTATTCTGATATTGTAGGGACAAAGATTCAACCGTTTGCCGATAATTTGTATCGGTACTTGAATTTTGACCAAATTAGCGGTTTTGAAGATGAGGGAAGGGTGATAAGTAAGGAAGAGGAGAAGAAGATTTTGGAATTGAGTGTGAAGTAGTTTTGACCTAACCCCCCTAACCCCCCTTCCCTGCAAGGGAAGGGGGGAATTATATTGTCCCTCTCCTTGCAGGAGAGGGACAGACTTTGCGAACAGGTTGCGTCAGGGAGAGGTTATATAAACTACAAACAAGATAAAATCTTACTAAATGATGTAGATTAAAATTCCCATTCGTGGTCTGGGTCATCCAGTGCAGCACGAACATTATTTAAATTAGCAAGGTCTTTGAATGGAGAAGATTTAGCTAATTCTGTAATTGAATTCAAAGTAAATGCTAGTTGTTCATTGTTGCCAGATGCGATTGCACTATCAACAATAGTAAACAAAGCATGGAAATTTTTAGCACGTTCATCGAATGAGCGGTCGAGATAGCCTATCAGCAAGTCTCGTTGAGCGTGGATTTGAGTAATGGTTGTTTTTTCCCAAGCCTCAATGTCGCGTCGTTTCGTTTTTTCTTCTTCAGCTATTTTGAGATACTCTGTGTATGCTGAAACCATCTCCTGTATAGATTGAACAGGATTGGTAAATTGCTCCATGACAAATTTTTTGACGGGCATTTCTATTTGCCCCCCAAGTTTCGGTATTTAGCTTTAATTGTTGCGGAAGCATGACTTAATTCGCCTTTATTATTTAAAACTGGTGTCTTCATAATTTCTGAAATTGCTTTTACTAATAAAGCAACTTGTTGAAATTTAGCTGCATCTCTTTTTTTATCAAATGATACAAGAGATTCAAGCTCTTTTAATCCTCGAAGTGCCTTATTATTTAAAGATTCAAGGGTATCTCCCAATTCTTGAATTCGCCGATTGACTTGCACCACGAAGTCGTAAGCAGCTTCAATTTTGGCAATTGCTATATTAACTTCCGCTTCGTATTCCCGTGCCTTGGTTAAAGCTTTGTTGCCTTCACTAGCAAGCATAAAACCCCCGATTGCTAAGGCTGGACCAACTGTAATACCTCCCAAAACAAGTGAACCAAGAGCCATACCGCCACCTCCAGCTGCAAGTGAACCACCTCCAAGCCAAGCTAAAGTCGCATTGGTAGCAGCAGCACCGCTTAACCCAGAAATAGCTGCCCCAGTACTTGCAACACCCACAGAAGTAGCAAGACTCATGGCACCACCATATCCTGCAGCAGCGCCTCCAATAGCTTTAAGCCCACCTTTAAAAAACTGTTCTGCTTCAAGTGCAGCAGTTTTATATTCTTTAATTTGTTGAACAGAAATACCATCTAATCCTTTTAAAAACTCTTTTTCGCTTTGCTTTGCTTTGCCAATATTACGCTCAATAAAATCCACAAAGCGTCCAATTGTATTCATCATCACATCAAGCTGAAATTCACCGTACTCTTCTGCAAGCCCGTTAGTGTCTTCCCAGCACGTGTTTAAATCATCTACAGCATCCTCATGACGTTCTTTGGCATCTTCGGCAATTCCCTTTGCCTCATTCATATCAGACATTCCTATTGCTCCAGCCCCAACTCCAGCAACAGCAGAAGCTATAGCGACTGCACCCAGAATTAATGGAATCATAAAATACTCCTGATTTTTTCAACTATTTTTACCAATTTCATAAGACTAATTATGCATAGCCTTACTATTTATATTTCCCAAAATAAAAAAATAATCACAATATGGAGTATAAATAATTTAAAAATTTCATAAAGCTTGTTGATTGTTCATTACCGAAGAAATACTAATTATCACATTTTCGCAAACCTAACCCCCCTAACCCCCCTTCCCTTGAAGGGAAGGGGGAATTTAATTGTCCCTCTTTTTGTAGGAGAGGGACAGACTTTGGCACTTGCGCTCATTCAGGGAGAGGTCGCATAAACTGGAATGAATAAAAAACCCTTTAACACAACCCTTCATGAATACCCGTAAATACAAAGAAGGTACCCACAATATAGTAATTGGACAAAATGTAACTTCCACAAAACGGCAACGTGCCAAAGAACTGCGTCAAAACATGACACCCGAAGAGAAAATTCTTTGGCAACATCTACGCGCGAATAGATTAAACGGTTTCCATTTCCGGCGCCAGCAAATAATTGATGGATTTATTGCGGATTTTTATTGTCATGCTGCTGCATTAGTCGTAGAAGTTGACGGTGAGATTCACGAACAGCAAGTTGAATATGATGCTGAACGTGACGAAGTATTATCTGCAAGGGGATTACGTTTATTAAGAATTAAAAATCAAGAAGTAAACCAAAATCTTGACCAAGTTTTAGTACGTATAGCTAAAGCGTGTGAAACCTAACCCCCCAACCCCCTTAAGAGCAAGGGAATTCCTGAGTACATTTGCTCCCCTCTCCTTGTAGGAGAGGGGTTGGGGGAGAGGTTTTTAATCCAAGCATCAAAAGTCAGGGTATACTTGTTACAGACTCGCAAAAACATACCTTGTTAGTATTGTATAAGAATTAATAAAGTCTTTTTTAAAAGGCGAATATTTATGTTGACTACATGGACTCTTCAGAATTTTAAATCTGTATGTGATAAAACGACGCTTCAATTAGCACCCTTAACTATATTTGCTGGCCTCGTCATAACGATGAGAGTCTTAGGCAAGTATTAATTAATGGAGAAATTGTAGATTGTGAATTTCGTGATGATTCAATAAGTATCCAATATTACCCTTATCCTGTAAGCATATTATTAAACTATTTTACTAGCCCAGAGAACTTATATCATTATTTTGATGCTTTGGATATATGGATTAGCGCGACTAGTGACGAATTGTACATAAGAGCTATTAGTATATTTGTTATTCAAATAAATTTTTCTCTAGAAAAACCAAAACCAAAACAAGAAATTACCTCTTGGTATTTTGGAAACCGTTTTCTAAAAACAGCTAAAGATTTAGGCTTTCTTCACGAGCAAGCAAAAGCCAGAATGTTACTCCGGTCTTGCGCTGAGACTATCTTGAGAGAAAATTTAGGTGATACACATTGGTTGAGAACAGGTAAAGGCGCCAATAATCCCCAAACAAAACGTGAAAAAGATAAAGCAGCAGCTTGGAGAAGAGATATTGACCGCGAATATCATCTACATTATTGGGAAACAGCTAAGGGTATAGAGTTTGCGTCAGTCGTAGTCCACAATGATATGAAAATTCCTGATTAATATATAAAGGAGGTGTTTTATAAATCCTTCCAAGCTTCGTCTTCTTCCAAATTTAGCCAAACTTTACTTAGTAATGACTCGCTCAATTCCATAAAATCTTTTACTATATAAAAGTCATCTAAGTCATATATTTGTAAATCTTTTACTTGCTCAATTGTAAATCCAGTTAGTTTTGCTACTAAATTTATATCAATACCCTCATGCAGCATGTTAACAGCTACTTGTGTTAAGCCCTGCTCCCATGCTTCGCGTAGTGTCTTAGCCTGAATTACAAATTCTTGCATGGTTTTGACTTTCGGCGCCTCTACATTTTTGGTAGATGAAGGATAAACAAGCTTAAACCTTGCTTATAACCTTCGATAAACTCAGTTAATGATTTACACGCTACGTGCGTAGCAATGTTATACCAATTTTTTGTGAAACTGCATAGAAACGATGCTTATGCAGCAAGGCTTTAAGCCTATTGATTATGTGCAGCTTCGTATTAAAATGGTATTAGTAACGTTAACTTTTTGCCGTCTGCAATGGAAGAAATGTAAAAAACTAGCTGATTAAAAGTGCAGGTAATAAAGTTACATTACTTCAACTCAGCTAGAGAACGTACAGCTAGTACTGCATCAGCAGTTAACTTTGTAACAGCCGACATTGGAACTGTGAAAACAGCAATAGAATCCCCTGCGGCATTAAATACCTCTAATATATACCCGTCTTCCCCGCCGCTGGGATGCGCCACATAATCAATGAGCATCGCAACATCTCCACGTTTGAGATGATATTCTGGAATATCACGATTTAAAGCTACATATTGATAAAGTTCAAACTTCATACTAATTATTACCTTTTTGGTTTGAGAGTAATAAAACGAAAACTTCCATCGTCTTTTGATTGTAACCAAACTGTTACAACAGCTAATTCACGCCCATTCACACCTTGTAAATTACCATCAACTGTATAAAAAACTCCATACTCATTTATACTAGAAAGAATTTAAAAACGATTATATCGCGTTGCGAACTTTATTAATGTCTCAACCAAAGGTCAAAGAAATAATTAGCATAACATATAGAAAAGTTATATCTGGTATAGGTGACGGAAAAAATCAAAAGAAATTATTAGAAATTACTAATACAACTAAAGGTATAAACTTGTTTATTTGGTTGCCAAGTTGTGTAAAAACTAATATCAAAATTCCTATTGCTAGATTTGGATTAATTTTAGCTCAAGATAATAGTCCTTTTTCTCAAGAATCTATAGTCGAGTGGTTAACATGTACTAAGAATACTATTGATGTAAAGAGTAAGCCTCAAAACGGTATTAGTAACTCATTTACTAGACACGGTATGATTAAATGGACACAAGCGAATAATACCAGTTCTTTATGAAGCTGCGCTAAATAAAGCTTCAAGAATAAAGTTGTAAGAGGTTAAAGAAGCAATGATTTCAGGAGTAATTGTTTCTAATACGGAAGCTAACTTTTCACGTAGTTGGTTAA